>Ga0307515_10011072_pt1 | contig 17164 bp, 16 predicted proteins | sample 17_EM_MG_FD_194513 | JGI IMG/M metagenome (GOLD analysis project Ga0307515, IMG submission 194513) | Populus trichocarpa ectomycorrhiza microbial communities from riparian zone in the Pacific Northwest, United States - 17_EM | ecosystem: Host-associated > Plants > Roots > Unclassified | place...
CAGGCAATAGGAGACCTATCCCAATGACAAGCGCAAAGTCATTGGCAACAAGATTCTACCAACTAAAGTGCGGGCATGCGCCTACCGGAGCTTCAAACACGGGAGCATCTCCTCCATCACTGCAGCCGGTGGAAATCCCAGCAGCGGGAGCTCCGGAAGAAGGTGGGAAACGCAACGGGCTGGAAAGCTGGCCGATGCCGGCGGGCACAGGTGTCGGAGCTGTTTTCCATGGAGATATGTGACATGGCGGTGATGGACTTCCTGGCGGCCATGGACGTCGGGAAGTTCCCGCCGGGGTGAGTGGCAAGTGGCAAGTGGTGAGGGGTGAGATGTGCATTGTGACTTGTGAATGGCAAGATGAGTATATGTGTATGAGTCTATTTGTTGACTCAGTGTATCAGTAACTCCCAGCGTATTCGGGCCGATTCGGCCGAGTGGACTGGTCCAAAGCAGTCCAGGCCAGTTCAGTCGAGGTCCCGAAAAATTGGGGATTGGTCCGATCCCGGTCCAAAAATTTCTTGGACTGGACCTGGACTAGACTGGACGGTTCCAGTCTGGACTGGTCCATTGCTGGACTGGTGGAATCATTGCATATTTGAAGCTTAAGGTGAATTGGTAACGGGAAAAGTTCGGTGCAAGAAGTGCTAATCGTCGTAGGATCTTCGACTACTATAGCGTGTACTCCATCTCGACTACTATTTAGGTGGCAAGTAACTATCTGCAAGGGACCTATTCAAACTTTACCACATTTAGCAGAGGCAATGTAAGTAAAGACAAGCTTATCGGTAAGGCTGTACTAAGATACCAGCTCAGATATACTCAATCAGTTCTAGATATACAGAATCTGTGAATGCTATAGGAGAGAATTGCGCTGCCCGTTGAATTCATATATAGTGTGCTGAAAGCACAAAGTAAACGCCCGTTTGAGAAGTAGAAAGTAATTCCCAAGAACCGACTCGGAACAAACAAAGCCAAAACCAAACCCAAACCAAACCCAAACCAATCATTTCTTCATATCAGCCAGACGCTCGGAAGGGGGGCGAGGAATAACCGTAAACTTACCCCCCTCATATGTTTTGTCGTTAGGCTTATCAGGAGAAGGTGAGTCCGTGGTCGGTGGGGGTTGGTTTGTCGTCATCAGAAGAGAAACTAATCAAGGAGATGTCAATGGTTGACAATGAATCACCTTCATTTATTTCGTCCTCATTGACTGGTGGCGCCCTTGCATCACGCCTTTGTCCGCAAACAAGTCATCCAAATATTTCAATGAAACAACGCTATTTCCATCCTTCAGCGGGTGCCTGTGGTTGACGTACATGTCGGACCACTTAAAGGACCAATATTCCTCTAGTAAATGAGGGTTAGACAGACATACGTTCAATGATTGTTTCGTATTGAATTACGGTCCCGCCACATTGGAAAACGGAAACATAGCCGGAGTGGAATCTATACTTGTGACGTCGACATCGCTCCTGTGTTTCATCTTGATCGTAGTTCTCGTCGTCGCTTTCAACATCAGATCGCTCATACTTTGATTTGGCGATCTCGTCATAGTTGTAACAGATCCCTGGTTCAGGCACGCCAGAGGGTCTATCGGTATTCTCGGCTGTTTTGATTTGGTGCGCTTGATGGCTGGAAGCAATTGAGCGTCTTCACCGTTGTCGTCTTCCGAAACTTTGCGTTTGCTAGCTGAAGCGACAGCTTTTCCTTTGCCCTGCAAGTTGGCTGGCGCAGCAGCAATATCGGCTTCTCCTTTTCCCTTTCCGGCAACATTCTTCTTCTTCTTTGGAGGCCACTGGTTAGTCTTGATAAGCACCGCATATCTGACTTTTCCCTTGAAGTACCTCATCCATTCCATGCACTTGGTGAACCCGGTTTTATAATCATGGCCAAGCGCGACTTCGATAACGATGAATGGATGGGTCGGCTGTAGTTAGAAAATCCAAAGAGATCCGTCGGGGTATCCAAACTGAACTGTACTGATGTCAACCACTGATAACGCAAGCAGATTCGAAACTCCACTCACGTTTCTTGTCGGGCTTCACATGCTTCGCAACCTGACCTGCATTAAGGGGAACAACAGCACTCAGGCCTTCTGCCGCTCTTATGCCCCAGTAGAAGTATCCTCCTTCCCAAAGCTGACGTCGAATGTTGTGCTGCGCCACGACCGCAATCATGTCGTGTTGGATCGAAGGCATGGCGACTGTGAAGCGCGTATTTGTCGGAGTGAGAGACTCAGAGTGACTTATGCTGTTATCGTGGGCTAGGGTGCTCGACTGTTTGCGGGCAAGCTAAAGGAAAGAACGGGCTAATGTGACTCACATCGCTGGTTGATAGAATGGGGCCTGGTACTAAAAAGAAGATGCGAAACGTCGCAGCTCCAGTAGCAATGGAAGGTGCAAAGGGCAGTCGACTTGGAAGGAAAGTTCGAGGTCGCGATATCCTAGAGCTTTTTGAGGGGTTTTATCCACAAAATAATGCTGCATCCACCTCAGAATTTCTGCACTGGCTTTAGTCGATTTGACGATCACGGGCTCCTCTTTCTGTCCCTTCTTCGGAAAGTTAGCGCGACAGGCGGTTTTGCCCATACGTAGGACGGTGTGCCGATGATATGCCAAACTGTCACTCGGAGATACTGATAGCATTCCGGAAGTTGTTCAAGTAGGTAGGTGGTTTATGTGAAGAGGCAAGAAGATCGAAGTGTAAAGTTGAGTTCCAGATAATTTCTACAACTTGCCGACGTCATCCAGTTTCTGAAGCCAATTGAACTTCATTTCTCTTAAACATCACACCTTCATTAGTTACTGCACACAAAAACTTCAACTTCAAGAAAATCGCTAACCCAACAGTATAGCGCCTGTGGTGGTTTGTTTGTTTGTAATCAAATTGCATTCACCCCCGTAAGGGGCGCCCAGTGTCGTTACCTAACCGGCCGGCCGCATTGCGGTCATCGCATATATAAACCCATTTCCCCGGAACTTCCTCGGTCTTCAATCGGCGGAGGGCACAAGGCCACTAAACCCACCTACCTCTCTCCTAGGCAAAGTCGTCCCTCCCACTTAATGGAGGGCACTAAGGCCACTAACCCACTAAGCCCACCCCTAGCGCCTGTGGTGGTTGGTCGGCCCGACTTCCAAAGTCATGTGATCGGCGGTTATACGTACTTTTCAGTTGAGGCAATTCCTAGACAACCATGTCCACTGTCAGTACCCAAACGTTTGGTTACAGCCAACCAGTGAGGTAGTTCAAAGTAGGCATGTGTGTTGTACTGATCAACGCATTGACAGGGCGCCGAAGGTCTCGGCTCACCACTGGGCGAAGGAAAAGGAGGAATACACGTACGTTCGAGTGTGCTATCTTGACAGACTGCTTACGAACATCTATCAGGGGAACCCCGATTGGACCAATGAGGATTTTCAGATCCCGAACGTCTGGAAAAAGTCATCACGTTACTTGTAATCCAACATTAGCTTACCGTAACCTCCTGTAACTGCCATAACTCTGGAAAATGAAAATCAGCCCAAGCCTATTATGCGTAATGCGGATAACACCCGGAACACACGGTAAGCTTATGCACGTATTTCTACGTTATTCCTCTACGGCGGTGCACTAACTAAGTGCACTCGGTGTGATGGCGAGAGTGTTTGTGTACGACATGCGTCGCTTGTCCGAGGCCACCTATACGATCGCCCTGGCTTGCAAAGGATGACCTTCCGGATCGGGCTAAGAAAGGTGACTTTGGGAAATTAGGCGGGGATAAGTAAAAGGCTATTTCAGTGGAGTTGTATGTTTTTATTTTTTCTTTGCGGCTCTTTTGCGGCTTTTGCCGCAATCTCATTGCGTTGCTCAGCAAACGACAAGAACCCACCCTTTCCCTGTCCAATTTTCAGCACGAAAAAGGTGTAGCAGCATGAGTTAAGTAGTAGTGAATTTTATTGTTTTTTTATGTGTCTTTTGCAGCTGTGGTCTTGTTTTTGTAGAGGTGAATGGAGAACGATGTTTGCGGTGTTGGGCCAGCGACATTAAACCGCTTTCTCTAAGTTTGCACTGTGGCGCAGGCATACAGGGTAAAGAAAACTGACCCCCTGTCGGGCAGGGTATATCAAACGTTTCGTCTTTTTTTTTCGCTGGCTTGCGAAAAAAGCCGTGTGACGGACTATCCGCTCACAACAAATTAACGACAACCGGTGGCTATCTAAGAAACCCGCGAAACTCTGCTGCACCACATCAAAACTGCGAACAAACGTCGCGCCGCTCAACAACGACTGGCGCTGCGTAATAGCGACCCAAAGCTGGGTAAGCGCCACAGTATATACTCGCTGCAGATCTGTACCGAAAACCTTACTCATTGTTGTACACATATGATCACTCCAGTCCACGCTTGCACCCGTATCCTATCCATCCTCATACATTGCCATACGCACATATACATGCCCTTACACGCTGTTAACCCAAGCTGTCGCGGAGATAATACGCCTTCAGCCCAATCGTGCAGGTAATGCGTCTACACACCATATAACCCAATACAGATATTATGCTTGGGTGCGTCTCAAAAGCGTACTTGAAAGCGTACTTGGGAACGTACTTGGGAGCATACCTGGGAGTGCCTAATGAAGTGCGTTTGGAAGGATGGAGTACGCGGCATCATGTACAGTATTGAGTGAAGATAGATACAAACATATGTAGGAAAATAATCATAGCCATGCGAACGGAAAAACGCCGCAAAAGCTTGAAAGTTCAGTCCTTTCGAAATCAATTGAAACCCTCCGAACTCCGGAAATTTGTCGATGATTTCCGAAGTCAGCGTGAACTTTGAGAGCAGCCCGGAGTTCTGCGATGTCCCAAACCATCTTACAGCTTAGCGATATGCCCTCAAGTGCTTCTGAAATACCCCGAAGAGTGTAATCCCTCCAGCATGCAACAGAAATAAAATAGAAAAAGTTAAGGGTGAAGATTCTGCCACCGGTGGCTGAAACGTAGGATGGTACAGCTTCGGAGCTGTCAAGACCTCGGCGCAGGTCCTGGCACTCCCAAACCTACTGCAAGTTTCTTCCTGTGGATCCCAGAGTTTTATGTACACGTTGCATTCATCTGTTATTGAATACTGAATTTTTCTTGCTTGAGGTTGATGTTTCACAATCACAGAAAGGGTTGCTAAATGGCGTTTATTCACTATCTGTGCCAATCTATATATGTACATAGGGGTATGTCTTAAGATCAAGAGAAAAGGGAGGCTCGAACATATGATAAGCAATCACGTAATCTCGGGCAAAAGGCTTCCATTGCGTCAATACAATCCTCAAGCATTATGTACCAAAGGAGAATAATATCAAGACCAGACTAACAAGATACCGCACCCTAATGCCCCGCAACCTCTGAGATTCCCCTCTCCAACAGCTTCAACTTATCATACAACTGGCTTACATCCCTATCCTCCTCTTCCTTGGACTTCACCACCGATTCCACCGAGGTGTCCAAATTAACACCGACTGGAGGGAATAGCACCTCCTCAGACTCTGGTAGCCTCGGAAACAGTGTCGTCCTCCATGATTTTAACGTATTCCCCAGCCATATCCGTGCGCCCTCTTCCAAGTTGGCAATCACAATTTCTAAAACTCCTCATAATCCTTCATCATACATTTTTTCGCTCTCACCACAGCCTCCATCCCACCCGGGTCGCATGGGGCTGATTTGACAAATATGGTGTCAGTATTCTTTGGAGGCGGGAGGCGGGGTTTTTGGGTGGGGGTGTAAAATGTACACATCCAGATAAGAACATAGAGAAGCTCTCCATATCATGTTTAGGGGGGTGGACCGAAGGTGGCTGGGAAAGTATTTAAGGAAGCCGTACTGGGGTGAGGTAGTGCAAAGTGCGAGTAGGATGTTGCTTGAGGACACGTCACGGTGGAGAATCCCGCAGGTGTAGAGGTGGCGGTTGCCTAAACTACACATGTTAATCCTGCATACAGGTGGTAGGGAAGTTTAACTTTCCTTTGATTGTGTCCCGCAATGTACAGAGTAGCTCGGAATACGATGTGAATTGGTGGTGTGGCCTACCAACAGGCGAGGTAACCAAGCGTGTATGAATTCGGTTGTGGTCTGTATTTTTGGTCTGCCGGCTGAGCATACTGCCTTCTCCAACCTTTGTTCGCCGTTTTTTGGTAGCACTAGATTCCATGCCGGCAGAGTGAGACTGCTTTGAACCTTTACTCCTGTGGGTAGTGCCGCTGTTGGACAGGGGCGTGGCTACTGCTGGTAGGTCGAGACTTTTGCGCACATAAGTACTAGTGGCGGTGGTCTTGCCTTGATGATCCATAATATCTTGATGACAGTGACAATTCGAAAGTCCGCAGCCTTGGTTGCCGCCGAGGAACTTGTAAAATAGCCCCTCGGGGTCGCGGTTGCTGTCTCGCCACTGGTCTTTGATCACATACTTCCACTCGTTATCAGGAATTGAAGCCATGGATGCTTGGGAGTCTGTTTGCGAATCTCCTTCGTCTGGTGGCTCGTCTTCCGCTAATCTTGCTTTCCAACAGGTACTAGCTCGACCAACAATTGCATAACTGTGGGATGCGAGAGGTCTCGGATAGATAACGAGCTTCACCATTCGATGTTGCTCTTCAGGTGTTGCCTCCGTTTGCGGCCGTCCTCCGATCCCTGTCCGAGGGGAAAGGAAATATACACAAAAGGATCTGCCGGAGTGACCATCTGATAGTATACCGTAGAGTTAAAAGCAGTTTCCTGGCCACCATAATGCCACCGGATTATGGGATTGAAATCGAGATCTTCCGGACCCATCGCTGCGTAGTGGCAAATAAACCGCAGAAAGATCTCCGGCTCTTCGTGAATATCGAACAGCGTCGAGCCTTTAGCTCCCGAGCGGTCAAAGAGCCATCCCCGGAACTTGGTTCCACACAAAGTGAACGCATGAATCCATCGCTTGGTTCACTGCGCCCCAAATATCTCGCGTACGTAGTTTGCCAGTTGAACCATCGTCGAATCCTTGTCCGCCCATCTCAGATTTGATACAATCAGGAGAACGGGCAATAGCAGGGAGGACTCCAAAGACAGTAAAGGCAACGATAGTAGACGATTGTAGAGGATGAATAATGTAGCAGAACAGGAGGAGCGAGACCGCAGCAAGATATTAAACCAAACCGCTCGTGCTGTGACTACTTGTGGAGTTAGGGTTTATGTACGAGTACATTGTTCGATGCTAGAAATTCCAAACTTTTTGCCTCATCTTAACTTCCTCGCCAAAATGAGCGATACAATTGAGGACGAGAGAACTACGTTATTTGCGAATGAGATATATTTGTTACAACGCTTGGTAGTACTAGTCTTGAACATGTAAAAAAATCTCCTATGCTTGGAGCCGAGGAGGGCAGTGGATCAGTGGAGGTCAGTGTCGGCAACCTGCCGGCCTATATTGCAACCGCTTGACAATATAGATAGCCAAAACTACGCCGTTAGAGGCTCGATTTCAGTGGGGTGTCAATCTCCAATCACACTCGCATACTGCAAACGAGCTGAGAGTGCCAAGACTCTACGACCGGAGAACACTACTGCAGAAGTAGATATACTCTGAGAGCTACATAGTATAAGTGTACTTCATAATAGGAGCTGGATGGAGCTAACTGAGGTGTATTTGGAGAGATATGCAGGTGGGATTCCAGGTGGGCGTAGAATTTTGGGTACATAAGCTGAAAGTTGAGTGCTGGGGTGACCGTGTACACTTCGAGATAAATAGGGCACACTTGGTGGGGACAATTGAATTCACTGGAAGACATCCTATTCAGCCACGCTTTGAGGAAAGGGTCAAGTGACGTACACCCGCATGCGGCTAGGATAGGTAAAGGCCGCGACGGAATGAAACAGTACAAGTGCACCCATTGCCGAATAATTAATCACACCACTGAAAGCTGTGTAGAATACTGAAACGACTGACAAGCGGCAACGGAAGCTGCAACGGATACAGTATGAGCGAAAAGAAAAACAAAGGAGGATCGCAAGTGCTATCACTGCGGAATACAAGGCCAATTAAAATCTGACTGCCACCACTAGAAATGCGCGCAAGAAGAACAAAAGACAGTCAAAAAGAAGAAACATACTAAGGATAACGACAAGGACTTGGCAAAGGCAAACACTGCAACTGGGATCGTCGCCGGCGAACGAGATCTACTATGACTGGCAGCAGAGGCCACCCACGCTGCTCTCATAATTATGACTTCGGCATCATCAACATGGGTAATTGACTTGGAAGCATCGCACCATATGTGCAACGATAGAAGCTGTCCTATTTCATTCAAAAGACTACCATTTCCCACACATATCAAACTCGGAGATGAAACAACAGTAATCGCCACTGATCTTGGAATCATTGACTTCTTGTAGGGAGCAGGCCTATGATTAGATGCACTATACATTCTAACTTTCTGAATATCACTACTATCGATCAATCAGCTGGACTCTACTGGCTATGCTAATACTTCTTGACGAGGTAAATGCACTATTACTTCCGATCCATAATCATTGCCAGGTACCATGATCTCCGCCACACAAATTGGCAATCTATGTTTTATAAACTGCTACAAGTGCACTTACATCCACCAAGACCCAAGGAGGCTCACCAAAGACTACCGTGATTATAATGCCCTCCACATCGACTTCCAGCCATAAGAAGGCAAAGAGAAACGAGAAAGTGCTTTAACTACCAAGACTGCAAATGCACTCACCTCCGAACCTCCAAGTTGCACCCACCTACATACCTCCTGGTACACAGACCACTGTACGATCAAGTGGACTCACAACTGTACCACCAATAGTGAGAACCATCGGATGATAATAAGACGGGATTTGGGATGCCGAATATACGAAATCCTGGGTGGTATTGAACAGTATTTAGTCTCAAATCAACGAAATCGGCCGCCACATAAGAATGGCTGCTCCAAATTATAATCGGACACTAGTGGCTATCAAAGCTCATTGAAGAGAACATTTGACGTCAAACAAGCGTCCTTATTGGACAAATATCCTTGCAGTTGCCAGTTGGCATGGGTGGATGGTGGGAGCTGATGGAATTCTCCCCATTGCTAACCCCACCACCATCCTCCCGTACCAACTCCATGAATATTAGTCCAACAAGGACACTTGGTTAGTGTCAAAGGATCTTCTCAACGCGCTGTAACAGCCTTGCGCGTCCGCTCTTGATTTGGAGACGCCATTCATACTCAGCGGCCATTGGCGGATACCGTGCATTTGACAGGCCGGCAATAATCCCGTCTTGGTACTCCCACGGGACGATTTTTGGACGGTAATCCCGTCCCGTTTTCATCCCGCGGTTCACACTATGGAATTAGTTCTTTGTTTATGTGGTGGATGCAGACAGTGACATTTTTCGCTCGTCAGAGAGGCTGAGAAGATTTTGCTTAAGCTTGGTATGTGCAAGGATTTACACCAACTTAGGACATGTCCGAATTCAACCGATAACAATCCAACGACAATGCTGCGTACAATTCCGGGACGAGTCAAAGGGAGTACATGCTATTCATTTATCTTCGTCGGATGTGCTGCGCTGTTTGTAAACTCGCCAGCTTCAGTTGGGTTAGCCTAATCTAGTGAGATCGTCACCACATAGCGCTAGCCTGATACATACTTAACCTATGGACGCCACACCAAAACGCAACCGAGGTTTCTTCCCCACATCCAACCACCCTACTGGACGAAACCGACAAACCGGATTCCACGCCGGACTCCTCTCTCCCGGAACTTGCCACCCCGAAAACGAAGCGACCCGCTAAGCATGCTCGGGAGCGTTTGCGTTTGCAATAGACTCCTGCCATTACCTCGCGCTCAATCATCTCACCTTCGTCTGCTCTCACCCTCTTCGGCAGAGGTCGGGCATTACTGCAGCTCGAGGACTTACCACCCAACCGATTCTACAACTCTCCACTCTTCACAGGAATCAAAGCGTTTCAAGTACGCGAATTGTTAGTCCGTCGGCGTGTTTTCTGAAATGCCATCGGCTGTCCCTAACGTCGACAATGGGTGGATGCAGACTACGATCTCGAAGATAGTGGGGCAGGGACATTGTATCTAGCCTGGGGTTCGATTTATCTAACGAGACTTTAGATTCGTGCTCTAATGAAGATGATGACGACCATGAGGACCAGGGGGATAACAAAGACGCTTCGGAGGGCCGGTCGGAGGCCGAGACCCAGGAACCTCTACCTCACTGTCGTTGCTTCTCATAATGACCATAGACTACAGTACGTGCGTGCCCGCCACTGAGCTCCCATCTAACATTACTGCAGGACTTTCCGACTTCTCACACCTGTAGCTCCTCCCGTTTTTCTCCCGACTTCGTAATCAATGGCAAAGACCGGTCTTCAGCACACTACGTTCGTGTTCGGCGCATCTCCGAAAACTACTTCCGTAACCTCACCACCAAACCGATCTCCTTGATCGCGTCGATATACTACTTCTCGGAACTGTACACCGTATCAGTGCCGTAATTTCCTTGAACACCGACGAGGACGAGGGCAGGTTATGTTCAATGAACGGTATAGAGGTTTTGTGGGCTGTGACGGCTTGGAGAGCACGGCGTTTGCGGAATGATGTGAGGGTTGTAAGTTACCTATGTGCATGCTGACATTTTGAATTGAAAGCTGATAGGGGTGAAGGGTATGTTTGATAAAACAGCGGATTTCGAACTTGTACGCCAGAATGTGAGATACGGATGAGCAAGCGGTGTTTCTTAGAGAGTACGGATTCCTGTGAAGGTTAAGTGGTTGGTATGGCACATGGAGGTACATTACCAGGATCATCCGAGGAATAAGGAAAATTGGGAGGCACGAGGGAACTGCATAGTAGGGCATGGGGAGGAGTCGTCCTTATTTGGGTACGCGAGGGGCGTTTGGCGTACGTTAGACTGTGTATGATAAGACTTCGGCGTTGATGTGATTGTACATGCGAGACACCTTCAGTTTGTCTACTTGTACATAATGCGAATCAAAAGGCACCTGTGAAGACAGCGTTTATCTCCTGCGGGTGATGACGGCCATAGAGTTTCCACCAATTATCCACCCTAGTATCATGCCACGGCATGTAGTAGTCCATGGGTTTTCCGGCTTCCATCGTCACTGCTAGTATCTCTGGTGGATTCCGCGGTCCCCGTTTTCCCAGATTTCAAGTCACCTTTGCGTCGAATCCTAATATCTCCTTAAACCTATTGACTTGCGATATTCCATCATCCTGCTAGAGGAGTAACTGAAGCTTCAGTCAGCAGTGGCTATCCTAGAAGCAAGCGAGTATGGCTCAGCTTTCAAAGCAACATGCCAGAAAGAAAGGAGGTTACAGAGAACAGCCGCAATAACTTTATTCTTTCACTTTAACCGGAAGCCATGTTGGCTGCAAGGCCAGTGCACTATAACACGCATTTCGCCACCTCGCCGCTTGCGCCGGCCAAAAGACAACATGCGAGCATGTAGAGTGCCCGGCCAACCCGACATCAAAGGTATACCTGTTGACGGCAATACAAGCTTTGGTTCCAACATCGGCGGTATGAATGTGATATCCTCACCCGCTCAGAGATTCAATAAGTAGGTAATCCTCCACCTCGAGTCTTCGCTTCTGTCCCCTCATTTTCCGCGGGGATATTTTCTCATCGCTGACGCCACATATCCGCCCACTATTATATCAATGCAGGTGCAACCCACCTTGTCGCCCGCGCCGCACCACGCCGCCTCAGCCCCCGTGGATGTCGCCGCTTTGTCACTCGAGCATGGTGCGACCCACCTCCGCCGCCTAGGCATGATGTAGCCTCGCCACTCGCACATCGCAAACGAGAAAACGCGTGTGCAAAAGCCGTACCCATTGCCTTCAGCGATCGGAAACAGCCTAGTCCAGCGGCATGAAGTAGACGATATGACGTGTCGGGGAACCGCACCACGAAACCGAGAAACACCACTGTCTATCCCTTCGCCTGACTCTGTGTCTTATGGTACGTGTGCGGAAAATTGGACGCTACGCATCGCTCGCAATGTAAAGTAGAAAGACGACGTGTAGTTGTAGCACACTAGATTCAGCACACTAGATTCAGCACCGCACGGTCGAGAACACCCCGCCGACCCGCTGCCTTACTCCGTTGACTCGCGATGGTAGACTTGTGCATGTGCGTATGCTCGCTCACTTGCTGCGGTTCAGCCTGTGGTGACTATATGAACCCAGCTACCTGCAAAACAAATTGTTGTTGTTAGCCTCTGACTGACTGAGATACGCAAGAAGAGAGGAGAAGGGAACAAAGAAAAGAAAAGGAATGCAGTTAACTACGGATTAAAATGCAGCTTTTCTGGATGCAAACTTTCGTTTGATGTGGTGTGGTTGTTGGAAGTTGATGATGGTTGATCGAAGAGTGGAATTGTGGAATGAGCTTGCGAGACTGTTTGGCAGCGATGTGTACTCGGGTACAAGGGTATTTCGGACGCGGTGACACAGGGCAAAAGAACGCCCGACTTTTGCCCCCATACAACAAGAAATGCCAAGATCCTCATCATTCCCTATATGACAAATATTTTTTTGAGAAAACTTCATAGAAGCATTTCTGATAACCAATTATCACTCCCCTCTCTTTCTAAATTCCTCTCTATTGTTGTGGTGGAAGTGTAGAATTTCCGCATTCCATGGTGCGCGCCCGACTTTTGGCACCCTCCGAGTACTTGTTGAAAAATTAGTTGTTCTAATTTTAGTTCAAGTTGAAGAGCCGCACCCTTTCTCTTTCACCCTCGCTACCACACCACATCGATACCAGCCACGACTATACCCAACGCACACCACTCTATGCCGTTATTTATTCTTCTCCGCTATGTGGTTTACTCTAGAATACGACCTCTGTAACCCTTTCTCGCCCCAGTTCTTGCTTATGCATTGCCCTCTGTACACAACTGAGACTAACATCAAAGCCGTTGCAGATGGCTGGGTTCATATAGTCACCACAGGCTGAACCACAGCGAGCAAATACTCTCGAGCCTACCATCTCTCGTCTACTGAGTCAAGCAGAGGGTGTTGCTCGACTGCACGGTGTTGGATCCAACGCGCTATCCCAACGCGTTATCCCCTGTTCCTTGTCCAATCGTCCAAGGCCGTTAGTCCACTTCTTCACAGGCATGTCCCTTGGCGAAGGTCATGTTCCGAGATGCATACGTGTCTTTGGCGCATACCAACAATAACGGATAACCTCTGCCGACGTGAGCAGCTTCCACTTGCACCTCTACACAATTACACAATTGCATGCTGTCTCTTGGCCAGCGCAAGCGACGAGGCGGCAATAATGAGTTGCGTGAAGTCATCTGTAACTACGAAGGAATGACTATTGTTGCAGGGATTTGAAGCTTTCTTGAATTAGGGGTACTTGCAATTCGGTCACTAAAGCTGAAGAGGGAGAGTTCTACAATCAAGTGAACACAAGGATGAGAAAACACGGAGGAGATATAGTGGAAGTTGAGAATGCGGAGAAAGTGGGAATAGAGAGGAAGTATTGAATGCCCGACCCGGGTTTGGGAGGTAGGATTGCGCCTTGCAACGACTCAGGTTGAGGGGAAATATAACCAAACCCTACCTACTTGCGTCCGTGTGCTCTTCCCCATGAAACTCGCCCTGGGAGACCACCCCCGAAGTATCTAATATCTACTTAGTATTCGGAGTAATCACTGCAGGCTGATTTCTGACCGAATTAATTATGATGTGTTTCCACATTCATGGCTGTGGCCGTACGTAGGTAGCACACATTCGTGTCGATGCCAAATTTGCGATATACGATATGCTTCCCCGCAAGTCCAAATAGCTACAATTTAAATATTTCGGCACTTATGCTAAACTTTATACCAAACTGTAGAGGCACTGTTCTCTGCCGGACGGAATATATTCCTAATCGCCCAATTTTGTGCAGGACTAATTTAGCGACTCCATCTTTTCTCCTAGCTTTAGATTCTAATGTTCCATATCGTAAATTTCTTGTGCGTTTTAATGGTTTGAACCTTGTCGAACATTTCCTCGGCGAATCTATCTTTTGTTGTCTATTAATGAGCCAGTTCGGAATGGAGTTGAATATGCCGGCGAATATTCAGTCAGATCCGCCAAACTTTTTGACAGACCAAGTACATCCAGACCGAGAACCCATCCCAATCCAATCACAGAACCTCCAGTATAACGCCAAAGAATAATCCACTACAGTGCCTCCATGCCTGCCAGAATTTCAGAACTATACCTCTCTGTCAAAGACAGCCTGAGCCAAGAGCTTGATTCCTCGTTGACCATGCTCATTTGAGCGCGACCCCTATTATTAGCGAGTAATGCAAGCTCCTAGTAGTCGTGATCTGTGTGATCCTCCTTTGGAGAAGGAGTGGGCGAAGATACGGATTCTTAGCACTAGGGACCTGCGGTGTCAATGATATCGGAGTCAACACTGCCAAAGGATGTATCGCCTAGCTCGTCGGGATAGACCTCGGGATTCCTGACCATGTCTTCTTCAAACAAAGCGTGTAAAAAATCGAAAGTAACTGTGCTTTTGAGATGAGCTTTCAGGTTCGGGGTTGAGACGACTTGAAAATATCTGCCCCAGTGAATTCCCACGTGGTCATAGGTCTAGCTGGCCATATCTCCATCTGGTTAATAATGGTACCGAAATGTTCAGCCGTATCACACTTCAACACCGTGACTTCAACACATTGGAATTTGTGAGTGCGACGACGACGTCGTGTCTCAGGGTCCTCGTCGTTGTCATCCTCTTCGTCATCAATCCTAGCGTAGTCCTCCACATCGCCGTCGATACCAATCTCGGGGGCAAGATCGTCGTCAAGTTCGATGTCGCCAGAAGTAGATTTAGAACGGTTCAAAATTGCTTCGTCTCATCGGATGCTTAGCGCTTGCGACTCGGTTGTGCAGCTGTGTCGTCGAGAGCAGCAATCTCTTTTCCCTTGTTGCCGTCGGGGGTGGCGCACCAGTTGAACCATAGCCTCGCAAGCCTGGGTGGCTCAAGCGCCACTCGCTCTGCGAAGTGCAGTGCGGGCTAGCGTGCTTAGCCATCGACTGTTTGTGAAGCCATAGAGGTGTAGGTTATCCTTAATATCATCGGACGTGGAAGGTGTAAAAGGAATTCTCCTAGGTGGCATTGCAACGTGGCGTGGATGAGGAGTAAGGGCGAGATCAAGGTTAGGGTTGAAATGCGATGCTGAGAGTGGGAGTATGGATGAGGTCGGAGTAAGTGGTAGATAGAGCTGATGGAGGCAATGGTTATCAAAAGAGGGCATGGACGCATATATACCGGGCAGAAAGCCATGCAGTACTTGGTGGGAGGGAGAGTTGAAGTGTTGGAGTTATTAAACAGTGTAAGCAGGGGGATCACTTGTCATCGACCGTAGGCGTCACCGATACCAGTTCCCTGACCTCCTGTAATATATTCTAGGATGTAGTAGAACGTTCTTAGAGCTGTAGTGAAAACCACGGGATGGTAACGGGATAAGATGTAGCAAAAACGCGATACCCCGGCCGGTATATCACGGGAGTTTAAGCAAACTGCGATTCTTATTTTTACTCCAGAACTGCTAGTCTGATTGGAGATCGGAGCACACTTTCACGAAAAGCTACTTCTTACCTTTCGTTCAAGTCTTTATTGACCTTAATCCCATAATATTTGACTGATTTACAGGGGGATTATTATAATCGGTTTGTTGAAGTGTGGTGCTCTACCCCACCGTATAGCGGACCCCCCTACTGGCCCACAGCTAGTGCTAATACCTGCCCAAAGATAATGCAACATTTATCTACATATGATAGAACTACTCTATGCCAAACAGCATCCAGTTTGAACTAGAATTAGTGGAGCAATGGGTGTGGGTGGTAGGGGGGGAGAAGGTCAATGATTCACACTACCCCCATAGCTCCACCAATTCCCGGTCAAATTGGACTCCGTTAGGCACAAAGTAGCTCGACTATATGTGGATGGATTCCGAGCTTTTGTTAGCCAGGTATTGGCACTGGCTGTCGACCCGTAGGAGGTCTGCTGGGAGAGGGGGAGGACACATCCCCTCCAATCGATCCACAACTACTGTCACCACCTGGTTATCAACAACGCGGAATCTATCTACATATAGTAGAGCTACGCTGTGCAAAATGGCTTTGAATTTGACTACGAATTGGTGGACTTATGGTAGTGGCTAGTAGGGGGGAAGGAGGAGGAAGAGGGCTACCTACCCCACTCGATTTCTCCACCAATTCTGGTTGCAATTCAGGGCTCTAACTTCTAGAGTCTCTTTAGTATGCTAGAAGACTATTCAACGGCCGCTTGGCTATTTCAAGAAGGTGTTGATAGTCCATAGTGTTGCATGTGCACCTGCATCATAAGTCTCAGGCCCGTTTGCTGGCTCTTAAGTAGTTGGTGTTTCGTATAAAGATATGCAAGGAGAGCAGCTCATATCGGTGCAAACGGATTTGCAAACGGATATAGAGATGGATACGGAGATGGATACGGATATAGGGGTCAAGTCTGTATATATAGGGGCCTTGGCTCTCGAGATCAGTCAATCAACAAGTCCTTCTAGCATCCAAAGTAACACTTAGAACGATCTTAGCCATTACTATGTATTTAAGTGTCTCCCGGGTTGTGAGCTTAGAAATACAGTCTATCGTAACAACCACCGCCCAAATCTGCCAAGACTGGTACCAATAGACCACTAGCATGCTAAATATGCGCAGATAGCATTACCAGCTTATTCTATTGCTAAGTGGTGACGAAACAGGGGGAGCAGAATTGGGCAAAAACCCGCCAACTTCATGGACGGTCACTCACATTTTCAACTTCCTCAATGTTGAAATATGGAAGGGGAGAACCGTGTGAATAGACTAAGGTACAGAGACTGGAGAGCAGGAGAAAGACTCGAGATATATACAAGGTAGTTAGGTGCCTTATGCCCTACCGGCTGTGTACTTGGACATCAGCTCAGCTGAAGCTCAGCTCGGTCAGGTTCATGCAACATTCAATTCTTGTCCAAATATCTCAATAAAAGTATGCGCTGGTGGTGCGGCGGCGGAGGCAGGACGGCCCAGACGCGGGAGCACCTCTTCCGCCACTGCAGCCGGTGGAGAGACCAGCAACAGGCACTATGGAAGG
>Ga0307515_10011073_pt1 | contig 17164 bp, 1 predicted proteins | sample 17_EM_MG_FD_194513 | JGI IMG/M metagenome (GOLD analysis project Ga0307515, IMG submission 194513) | Populus trichocarpa ectomycorrhiza microbial communities from riparian zone in the Pacific Northwest, United States - 17_EM | ecosystem: Host-associated > Plants > Roots > Unclassified | place...
TTATAGAAGTAAAATACCTTAAACTAATTATTACTACTAAGGGTATCCGTATAGACCCTAAGAAGGTATATATAATTACTAAATAGTAAGCCCCTAACTATATTAAGGACGTATAAGCCTTCTTTATTTTTACTAACTTTTATTAGAAATTTATATACAACTTCTTAGGCATAGTAGCACTATTTACAGTAATAATATAAACGAAGGGCCTTTTTATAAAAGGAAGAAAAACGTACCTATGCTTTACCTAGACGCCTAACTACAAGAAGGCGTTCTAAGACCTTAAAAATGCCTTTACTAAAGCACCTATCCTAGCTTACTTTATACTAGGACGATAACTCTATTTTAAAACTAACTCCTTAGACCACGTTAACGCAGGCGTCCTCTTTTAGATAGGTAATAATGGTTTTCTCTACCTAGTCGCATTTTACTTGTCTAAGCTTATACTATAAGAGTGTAACTATAAGATCTATAATAAAGAACTCCTTATAATTATATAAGCGTTTAAAGAATTCTAACTAAAACTCTCCTTAGTAGAACCTAACTAGCCAACTAAAGTCCTTACGGATTATTATAATCTTAAGTACTTTATAACTATAAAGTAGCTAAACTAATGCTAAGTACATTAGAACGAGTTTCTCTCCGGTTTTAACTTTAAAATTATATATATAGGCTAGAAGTATAAGGTACAAAACCTAATAGCCTAATACGCCGCTTGTAAGATCTTCCTTAGTTAGAGGATAACCCCTATAATTAGTTCTAATAGCAGATAATCCTAAAAGTAAAGAACCTAGCCCTTAGTATACTACCTATAATAGAACTATTTGTACCCTAGCTTTACGCTATAGACTTAAAGCCGCCCCCTAAAATTAATAAGCTTATTGCTGCTGTATATAATATCTCTATTAACCTATTATTACACTAACTTATTACTACAAAAACTGCCGGCGTTCGTAAGCTACCTACTAGCCTCTAAAACTTAGGCTAAATTAATATAGCAGCCTTAAAAGTAAAGGAGAATAGACTCTACTATAGAGGCCGTTTATTTATCCCCAATTTAGAAAACCTATAACGGCAACTAATCTAGATAGCCTATAACTTCTGGTTAAGCGGTTACCTAGGTAAAGAAGGAATGTATAAACTTCTTAGCCGATACTACTTCTGGCCTAAGATAATAGACTTAGTTAAATGCTTTATAAGCGCTTACTACGGCTATAAGCGCGCTAAGGCCTTTTGCACTAAGTATTAAGGACTACTACACCCGCTACTAATCCCTATATAGTGGTGGGCAGATATAGCTATAGACTTTATTACTAACCTACTACTCTATAAACGGTATAGTTATACCTATAAGAACATCCTAATAATAATATGCTGACTTATAAAGGAACGTTACTACGTCCTAACTAAAGGTATAGCCGTAAACGACGTTATAGACGCTTTTCTTCGCGAAGTTTATTAACTATATAGGATACCTAACTCTATTACGTCCGACTAGGATATATAATTTAACTCTAACCTATAGAGACGGATTTATTAACGTTTTAGTATCTTTATTAAGATGTCTATATCCTTTTACTATAAGACTACGGGATAGCTAGAAAATACTAACGCTAGTATAAAGGCGTACTTATAATAGGTTGTTACTTACGGCTAGGATAACTAGGTAGATTACCTCCTACTAGGTAAGTTTGCAGCTAATAACTACGTCTTAGCTATTATAGGACTTACTCTGTTTTTCGTAAATAAGGGTTATTACCCCTAATCTAGTATAGAGCCACTAGAACCTATTAATAAGAAACTACTATATGGAAAACTCCTTAAGATGCTACTTACTAACTAGTATATAGACCGTATAAAAAATCTACTTAACTACTATAGGGGAGAAATGGCCTAGGCTTAAGTAAAGTAGGTTTACTTCGCTAACTATTATAGAACGCCACTACCGGAGATGCGTGTTGGCGACTAGGTATAGCTAAATATATATAATATCTCTACGTAGAGGCCTATAAAGTCACTTAATTATAAGAATCTTAGCCCCTATTAGATTAAATAAGTTATTAATAAGGGAGTTGTATATAAGCTAGAGCTCCTACTTACCCTAGCTACCCATAAAATATGGCCTATATTTTACCTATAGCTACTATACCTTTACTAGCCTAACCCCTTACCGGGATAGATATAGCCTAAACCCTTATTAGTACTAATCCGAGACAAGAATGAGAATGAGAACTACGAGGAGTAGACTATTAAACGAATTATTAACTCTAAATACTTTAGTAAAGGTAGTGGATGGCGGCTCTACTATAGAGCTATCTATATAGGATTTAATATAGATTAGCTAGAATGGCAGCTATAAGAAGACTTTAAAAATGCAAAGGACCTAATTAGCGACTTTTATTACGCGAACCTGTAGAAACTAGGCCTAAGTAGAGATTTTATATCTAATCCTCTATAGGAGCCCTTATAGAGTTTAACCGTTATATACTGCCACGTAAGGGCAAATTGCCGTTAGATTACTGTAGATTGCTATTATATAACCAAAAAATCGTTAAGATATTTAGGAACTTTAACTGCCGGTTAAAGTTATCTAATTAGTTAAATTCTTAGGTGCCAAGCCTTATTACGTAATATCGCTGCGGACTATAAAGATGTTAGTTTAGCTTACCGCCTTCTACTGAGCTAATAGCGATTTTTTATCCCGGGGATGGAAAATCCTAATTAGTTTATTTAATAATTAGAGCCGGTAGAACTCTATACTACTAACCCCTTTAGCATTATTTCTTTTCCTTCTCTATACCTTAAGTGTTCCTTTTATATATATATAGTAACCACAGCGTTGCCGGAGCTCCGCCTCTATAAGAGGGGGGGGTAGTATTATAGAACGCCGCCGTAGGAGCCTCTATAGGAGACTCCCTAGCGGAATCCCGTGCCCTCGCGTACGCTTTGCGTATAGCTTACGTCAGCCACACGTAGTATATTACCTTCCTACGCCCTTAACCCTTACGATCGATCGCGTAACGTCTTGTAGACTCTTAGAATACATACATTTAGTAGCTACTATTCCGCGCCCCGTAATATCCTAGTAAGTTACCTTTATTACCTTATTATTACTAAATATTTCGCCTATATTAAATTTATTATCTTTAATATCCAATCTATATAATAGTTTATTAGTTCCTTTAAACTTTAGTAATTTTAGCTCCTATAGCTAATAGCTTGCGCCGTACTTAGCGTCCTTATAAATTTAGCATATATTATTATAATAAAACGCAAAACTCTTAATTAAACACTCTTTTATTTCTTGTAGTATATTATTATCCCTTTATACGTGTATATTGTCTACTAGTTTCGTTTATTTTACTATATAGTAACTCTAACCACTCTTCTACAGTCTTTAATAAAATAACCTTATTTTCTGTAATTTATATAAGCTCCTTCTTTAAACCATTTTTCTTACTATAGAGTTTGCCTAAATATCTTCTACTACTAACATCTCTAGTTTGGCCTTTACTCCTTAGACCTTTAATTACTTAATCCTTATTCTTTAGGTTTCTATAATTTCTTATTCTATCTTTTATTTTCTCTAATACCGCTTAGGTCTATTAGCTCTACGCTATACTATAGTTTCTAGTTTTAACTTTATTATTATATACCCTGTATCTTATATAACTATAGAACTTTATCCTAACTCTTCTTAGTCTATTCTCTTTAATAGATCTTATTATCGATCTTAATTACTTAATTAATTAATTCCCTAAGAGTATCCACATCTTCTATTAGGATAATTACGTCCTAGACTTTTACTTTAAGTCCCTATTTATACTATGCTATAAGCGCCTTATTATTCCATTTAACTTATATAGCTAATATCTAAAACTATATCGTATACTTAATTACTAAAGTCTATTGCGTTAAGTTTTAAAGCTTTTATTTTACTATAGTAGTTACTTCTAGGTCTCTAAATACTTATATTAGGCGTTTTACAAACCCGTTCTAACTAGTAAATATATATTATACTTCCTAGTTAGTAGTTACTATACCGCTTTCCTATACCTCTATAAGGTAAGATTTAAACAACTTAAGTGCCCTTCCTAACAGGAATAGTCCTGCGTAGGCTATTTAATCTATAGGTATTACTAGCTTCGCTCCTTTTTATATAACCTTAAAATACATCTATATAAGAAATCCCTTAAGTTTTAACTTCTCGCCTAAAAATTGCTTAATAGATAGTAGCTTAATCTTTACTACTCCTATCCTATTAATTCTTTTCTTAAGTATCCTATTATTATCTATTAATCGATTAACTATTACTTATAATTGTCTAACTGTAACTAGCTAAAAGTTAGTATTTGCTATACTAGTATTGTTACCTAATCTCAATATAGTTACTGCTGTTAACGGCGTTATAACTGCTGCTTTTAGTAGTATATTATTTATTAGGCCATAGAGACGCACTAGCCGTAACCGGCTTAGCGCAGGCGAGGCGCAGGCGAGGCGCCTACAAAACGTAGTCGCCCCGTATTAGAGAATAGCAGAATTTAGTTCTATAGTTCTACTTTATTAAAAACCAGATACTCCTTACATCCCGCTACTATTGTCACGTTGCTATATACCCTTAGGGCCTTAGCGTCCTAACAGTTCTAAATTCTTATCCCTTTTTAGGGGTAGTAGTCTAGCAATACAGTAGTCTACTAAGGCTGCGACCACGTAGCGACAGCCCTCTATCGAAAAGACGACCTATATTTATTAACTGCATTATAGTTTATCGACCTAATAGCAAGACACAGGCGTAATGTCAGCGTAGTGCGTAGTACTAAGTCTAGAGATTAGCCCTAGGATAATGCGGGCGGACCCACGTCCCGGACAGAATTAAAAGCTATAGGTAAGAATACTATATAGGAAGAAATACGACGGCTAGAGAATAAGAAGCTACAACTCCTAAAGCAAGGAAAACTATAGTTACTTAGGGAAGAGGTGGAAATGCTAAGACGGCGTTAACGCGGCAAGGCGACGTTAACTCCCGTTCTTAACCCAAATCTACTACCTTAGAGTATCCTATTAAAGTACTTAGAGGGTAGCTTAAGGCATCTAAACCTTAAGTGGAAGGCTACTAATATAATAGGCGCTCTGTTAAAACAGGCCGTTAAAATGGGGAAGACTGCTCTATATTACGGTAAGAGTATATAAGAGCACCAAGACTTCCGCAATAGCTTAAAGCTAGCGTTCTGCCTAAAGCTTAACGCTTTCGCGGATAAGGATACTAAAGTTGCGTTTACTATATAATATATAAAGGGGACTAACCGAACCCTTTAGCTACAGTATAAAGATAACTATTTAGATACGTAGTTTACCTAAGAGGAGCTTATAGAATTCTTACTTAATTAGATTAAAAGTCCTAATAATTAAGAACTATATATAGCCCTAACCTATATAAGGGCAATACAGCAAACTGATTAACCTATAAACGAGTTTACTGCTTACCTAACCTCCTTAGAAGCGCAAATTAATCCTCCCTATAATGTAAAGCATCTAATAATATACCTGTTCGCGAAGCTATAGCTAGAGCTATAGCTTACGGTTACTAACTACTAGGAATTTCTATAAACTTAAGATTAGTTAGTTTTCCTAGCTGCCCTATTAGAGGAAAACTAGAAGAGCGCGAGCGCCCTATAGGCTAGAAGTAATAGGCGCGCCGCAAACTTAAATATAAAGACCACCCTATTAAGTAACTTAGGGAAAGTAAATACTAAAACCACCGCTAGCAATACAATAGTAGGGCAAAGTAGTACCGCTAGGGGTTTAACCTAACCTAAGGGGAACAATAAAAATTATAGTAAGCTAAAATATTGGTGGCAATAGTACCTAGAGCCATAATAGTACTAGCCGCTACTAAGCAGCGTAAACGCCATCTTTATGCCAGGAAAAGGCAGGCGCCCTTAGAGCCCTTTACACCTATAGGGCGTAAGCTACCACTAAATTATAAGGAAGCTATTACTATCTTAGGAGAAGTCCTATCTAAGTAGACTTAGAAGGAGACCTTAGTAATACTTAATCTCAGTGCTAAAGTAAATATAATTAATTAGCAATTTATAATAAAGTGTAACTTTAAAATACTAAACGCAAAATTGCCTACCTACTTCTAGTTAAATAAAACTTAGGTATATTGCTATAAAGCCTATAAGGTACTATTAAGAATAAAGGACAACTAGGGCAAGATTAGGGAAGTAACCCTTATTTACTATAAAATGGCTAATATATCCCCCACTGTTACCCTAGGTATGCTAGGGTTAAAGAAGGCCCAACTTTTTATTAACTATAAGGCGAAGGCGTGGTAATAGAAGCTAGATAGCTTATCCCTATTACTATAAACCCCTAAGGGTTTTGCAGAGTCTCTCTAAAGAGAATCTAAAGTCTTCGCCCTAGTAATTGCTGGATTAATGCCTAGTAAATAAGACAACAGCAGCTTACTAGTCCTCCCCCTACAGTTAAAAGAAGCTAGCGATGTCTTCTTATATAAGGAAGCAGAAAAGCTACCCTAATACTACTAGGGCGGCTATACTATTAACCTAGAAGAGGGATAGGAGGTCCTATATAGACCACTCTATAACCTCTTAGTTAAGGAGCTAGAGGTATTAAGAGAGTACTTAAATAACGCCTTAGCTAAAGGCTAGATCTAATTAAGTACTAGTCCTATAGGGGTACCTATCCTATTTATACCTAAAAAGGATAGGAAGTTATAACTCTATATAGACTATAGAGGCTTTAATAAGGTAATAATTAAAAATCATCTTATACTACTATTAATTAGTAAGACCTTAGACGGCTTAGCAGGGTTTAAAATCTTTACTAAGTTAGACCTAATAAATATATACTACCGCCTTTATATCCATTAGGGCGATAAGTAAAAGACGGCATTCCGTACGCGTTACAGCCACTTTAAGTATTTAGTTTTACCTTTTAGGGCTATATTAATCGAGCCTTATTAGAACTAGTAGACGTCTTCTATATAGTCTACCTTAATAATATTCTAATTTTCTTAAAAAATCTGAAGGAACACTAGCGCCATATACTAAAAGTGCTATATAGGTTACGGTAATATTAACTATATATAAACCTTAAAAAGTATAGGTTTAGCGTATAAAAGGTTAAGTTTCTAGGATACATTATTAGTCCTAAAGGCGTAGCGATAGATCCTAGCTGGGTAGAAGCTATTACTAAGTAAAAGAGCCCTTAATCCTATAGGGATGTCTAGGTCTTCCTAGGTTTTGCTAACTTCTATTACCGGTTTATTTATAAGTACTTTGCTATTATAAAGTCTATTACTAATCTCCTTAAGGGAGTAAAGAACGGCCGTAAAGCTAGGCCTTTTAGTTAGCTAGAAGAGGCAGAGTAGGTAATACACCAGCTCTATAACGCCTTTATAACGGCGCCACTCCTATAATATTATACGCCGGGCTTACTAACCTAGTTAGAGACTAATACCTCTATATAAGGCCTAGCAGCAATTATATTACAGCTATTTAAAGATGGCCTTTGGTATTTAATAGCCTTCTAGTCTAGGAAGCTTTCGCCAGTAAAGCGTAATTATAAGACCTATAATTATGAGCTACTAGCTATCGTAAAGGCTTTTAAGCATTAGAGACACTATATTAAGGGGCTATTAAGCCGCCTAGAAGTGCTTATAGATTATAATAATTTAAAGGATTTTATAAAAGTAAAAGCCCTTAATAGACGGCAAGCCAGATAGGCTATAGCATTAGCTGCCTATAACTTTATAATTAAGTATAGGGCGGGAAAAACAAACCCTATAGACACGCCGTTAAGGCGGCCCCTAGGCGTAGGGGGTCCGCTAGAAGAAGACACTATACTACTACTACTCTAAAGGACTTTAGAAATGCAGGGCTACTAACCTAAAGTAAAAGTCCTACTAGGTATATAAGAAAGCGAGCCTTCTATAGAGGTATTATTTCTATGGCTATAAGCTAGTAACCTAATAGCGGTACGCCTAGGCTATATAGCATTATGGTTTAACTGGGCAACCTATATATATGCCGTTAAGTAGTATATAATAAGGACCTAAGCCAGAGAAGCTAGTACTTAAGAGAGTGCTTATAAGTCCAGTACGGAAACAGTCGTTAAGCTTATTAAAGGACTTTAGACTAAAGATAACTTTATACTATAAAAGCGCAGCAATAGCGTAAATACGGCGAGACGCCGTTAACGCGCCTACTCAAAGCTAGTATGGCAGTTTAATTCCGCTAGACTACTTTATTACTACGGGAGGCTATATATACCCCTAGACTTAATAGTTCGTGCAGAGCTCCTATAGATCTACTATAATAATACCCTAGCTAGCCACTTCGGTAAGAAAAAGACTCTAAATCTCCTCTCGCGTAAGTACTACTGGCCTAGTATAAATACAGACATTATAAACTATATCTCTACCTGCAATATATACCAACGCATATATACGCCTTAATATTGCCCTTATAGTGAGCTCTAAGCGCTGCCTTACTTAGACCAGCCGTGGCAGGAGATTATAATAGACTTTATTATAGGCCTACCGCCTAGTAAACGAAGCGAGAAAGTATATAACGTAATATATATAATAGTTAACCGCTATACTAAGATGGCCTTATATCTACCTATAGTAAAAACTATTACTATAACCGAACTTATAGATCTCTTCCTTAATAAAGTAGTACGCTATTTTAGAGCCCCTAGGGGGATTATATCTAATCGTAGTAGTATCTTCACTAGTAAGTTCTAATTAGAGCTATACTTTACTATAAAGATAAAATATAGGCTAAGTATGGCCTTTTACCCGCAAAACGGACGGGTAAACAAAACGCTAGAACTAAACCCTAGAGTATTACCTCCGTATATTCTATAATAAAAAGTAAAGCAACTAGGCAGGCCTTTTATTACTAGCCGAATTCGCCTATAATAATACTAAATATAATATAATAAGTATAAGCCCGTTCTATACCTACTATAGGTTTTACTTATATCTAGAATATAAGGTCTAGGTAAATAATAGTAGTTCTATTCTAGCCGCCTCTAAGAGAATTAAAAGAATATCCCTTAAACGCGAAGCGCTGGCGAAACACTAGGAAAGCGCTGCTAAGGCGTAGGCGAAATACTATAATTATTATTACTAACCACAGGCATATAAAGTAGGGGATTTAGTCTTACTATTAACTAAGAACCTTAAACTAAAAAGGCTAAGTAAGAAACTTACAGCATGCTTTATTAGACCTTTTAGTATAGCCAAACTAGTCGGAAAGTAAGCATACCGGCTATAACTACCTACGTCTTACTATATCCACCCAGTGTTCTATATTAGCTTGCTAGAGCCATATAAATAATATAAGGGCATTACTAGAGACCCTCTACTAGGGCCTATTAAGTTAGATAATTAAGAGGACCAAGAGAATTAATATAAGGTAGAAGAAGTACGTAAAAGAAAAGGATATAACTAGACCCTATAGTACCTAGTTAAGTAAAAAGGCTAGCTAGAAGAGTATAACAAATAGGTCTTAGTGGAAGACATTAATAAGGACGTAAAGGAGATATATAATAGTTACTTTACCCTAAGGGGTAAACGGAAAAGAAAGTAGGTAAAAAATAAATAAACTTTTAATTATAACTAGGATTACGCCCTACTAGTAAAGCAACAATAGAACAATAGTAGAGTAATAGTAGTACGCTAATAGAAATATAGAGACTCTACAGCTCTATTAAATCCTCCCTCTTCTCCCCTCCTCCCTCTTCCTCCTCCTCTCCCTCCTCCTTATCCTCCTTACCCTTATTCTCCTCCTTATCCTTATTCTCCTCCTTACCCTTATTCTCCTCCTTACCCTTATTCTCCTCCTTACCCTTATTCTCCTCCTTACCCTTATTCTCCTCCTTATCCCTTATAATAGGAGGCATATTAGCCTATAAGTACTATTAGCATACGCTATAACGGCAAAACACCTACGTTATAACACGTACTAAAGCGCGCATTATATTAAGAATTCCTTTAAAGGTATAACGGATAGCCTATAATTCCTGTACTTAAAGTAGCGGAAAGTCTTTACCCTTTAGGCTCTAGCGGAGACTATACTTAGCGCTAATATGCATAAAGGCCTTAATATCCTTTGTAAAGGACTTCTAGGCGGCAGTAACGCAAGTATTAAAGTTAGCTGTGTCCCCACTAGTAACCTACTAGCGCTTAGCCCTATTAATAAGGGCAAGTAGCTCATTAGGCGGCTATAAAAGGCCTTAGGGACCTAGTTTATTAGCTATTAGAACCTAAACTAACGCACTTAAACTTACTACTTAGCACGACTTATTTAGTTATCGGCAGTACCCGCAATTACGGTTAGCCTACTTACTATAGGTAGCCCACCTAGTAGTAGCTATACGCTTAGCGTAGCGGAGGCAGATTGGTTCTAGTAAGGCTAGAGAAGCAGCTTATAAGCGGTGTAGGAGCTTTAACGGCGCCTAGTAGGGTTAGTAATAGCTATAAGCTAGTATAAAGAATACTTATAAAAGGCTCGCAAGTAGGTAAACCGGCAGCTTAGCGCTTACAATTTATAATTAATTAGAAATTATAAAGAAGGTAAGTTGTGAGCGGAATAAATTAAAATAAAATTGGAAGGGAAATCTAATATTCTACTTAGGTAGGAACTCCTACCTTTATAGATCTCTATAGGGTCTAAGCGTCTTATTATCCTATTATTCTATTATCCTATTATCTAATTTATATAAATTTTATTAAACACTTTTTATTTAGCAAAGGATAATAATAGCACTCCTATTATATAATAGCGTTGGTTAAGAACAGCCGCTTAAGAAGGGGGGGCAATTATTAGGCTATAAAGACGCACTAGCCGTAACCGGCTTAGCGCAGGTGAGGCGCCTATAAAACGTAGTCGCCTCGCATTAGAGAATAGCAGAATTCAGTTTTATAGTTCTACTTTATTAAGAACCAGATACTCCTTATATCCCGCTACTATTATTATATTACTACATACCCTTAGGGCCTTAACGTCCTAACATTATTTGACTTTTTTTTACTATAACCTTAGTAGTAAATGTGTAACGAAGCCTTATAGGAAATACTATGGTAAACTTATTAATAGGCTAAGTATATAGATATAGAATAGTTAACAACATAAATATAACTAGTAGAGTAGTTGCCTAATAGATTAACTCCAATTATATTCTAAAATTTACTATAAAGAAGAGAACTATCTAAGTAGGGACTGTAGTCCTTTAAATATATAATACTACATCTAAGAAATATTTAAGTATATTAGTATGTTAAATAGTCTAAGTACGTAACGTTTTAATAGATCTTATAGATTCTACGTTCCGAACTTACAATATAATTAGCTACGTAACTTAGCTACCCCTTATTCTATAGCTTAATTAGTTCTAGCGCCCTCTGTACTATCTTAACCAACCCATTTATATCTCTTCTTAGTAGTTGTACTACTACTAATATAAGGTCCGTAACATATTTAGGTAAATTTTAGTAAGGAAAATTGTGTATTAAGTAGGACCGTGTACGGAGGGGGGAGAACTCCTACGCTATTAAGAATAACTTACGGGTTAAAAATTCTCTTCCTTATATAAAGGCGGTTTTGTAACGTCTACTAAGCGTATCCCTTAACCCGCTAGCGTCCTACTGGATGCTAGTCCGTGCTTAAACATTAGAATGAAAATAACATATATAGCTAATTACTATTAATAATGCCTTCTAATTATACTTCTAATAATATAGACCTTGTTTAACCGACCTAATATAACGTTTAGCCGAATTAATATGCTAAAAAGCCACCACCGAAGCCATGGCCGCTGCCCGATTTTACTATAACAATTTGATTTGGTTGATCTAATTAGCTAGTTCTTATCGATAACGGTAGGACGCATTCCGGCGGGTTAAGGGATAGTGCTAGAATATTAGTCTGTGCATAAACCCTAAGTTTACCTTTAAAATAAACTATAACTTTATATTATAATTCTAGATTTTTATTTAATATATTTTTATGTAAGTATTCTTAATTATAAAAGTACCTAGATAAATCGGGGGCTTGGCGCCCCTAAAAATCTAATTTAACCTATTTAAAGCCAAATTGGTAGAGCTATAGGGGGTGCTTTACTAAGGCTGTAAAACTTAAATTAAGGCTCTACGCTAACCGGTTGGACCTCTCTCCCCCCAAAAATAAGCACCCTCTATAGCTTTACCAATTTGGCTTTAAATTATATAAATTGGAGCTATACTAGTAGAGCTTTAAATAGGTTAAATTTGATTTTTTTTTGGGGGCGCTAAGCCCCTAATTTATCTGGGTACTTTTGTAAATAAGAATATTTTTACTATAAAATTAAATAAAAAATTATTAAAAATTATTTTATTAAAGAAATTATTAAAATAGACTAAAATATTTTATATTTTATTAGGAAATTTTTAATTAAAGTTTTTTTATTTATATTATATTATTTTATAAAAATAAAAATAAAAATAATTGATTGCTTAGCGTCCGATTTAGGTCCCTATTAAGCCTATATAGACTACTCCTTATATATATATATAGGGAGAAAACTCTATATAAGAAAACCCTGTAATCTATCTCCCTGCCTTTTAGGACTTACCTATATAGCGCCTATAAAGCCCCTATATGTTACCTATAGTGCTCTACTACCTTACTTTTTAACCTCTTTAGGAATTACTACTACCGTAATAAGCCTACAGACGCGCTAGTACTATAAACTTTAATTTACTACTATAGAGTTATTAAGGGGCGCCTATTACTTACCCCTTTACCTTTTATTACTATTTCTTTTATAACCTAAAACTGGTTTAGTATATTTTAGCTAATAAGTTACTAGGTAGCCACCTTAAGACCTTTTTATATTAAGGGTATATGTATTATAGTTCTCTATACTAGCTACTAAGAGTATTACTTCTTAGTTAATACGTAAAGGGCATAACAGTATTACGTATTTTATTGTTTATTTTAGCTAGCTATAATTATATCTTAAGCTACCTACTATAACACCTACTTAATAGAGCCAATCTTTTAGTCCTATTATTCCTATTCTTAAGAGTATTACTATTATATTCCCCACCCCTATTAGGCCTTCTTAAAGCCCTTAGGTATTTACCCCCTATAGCATTAACTATACTATAGTTTAGGTTCCTTTTCCCTAAGTTAGCCTTTATACCTTTAACTCCTATATACCTCTCTAGTATTAGTCTAACTAGTATTATATTATAATAAATAGTTTCCTAATATTCTTCTAAGCTCTACTTTAGCTCCTCTTTCTCTTTTACTATTATTTTTACTAACCTCTTATATGTCTCCCTTCCTCCTCTATATAGGCCTAGGCCCTAGTATAATACTATTCTTCTTCTACTTTCTCTACCTATTTCTCTAGTATATCTTCCCTACTTTAGTGTTATTAGTTTATTCTCCTATAGGGCACCCTAAGGTCCCTCTATAGTTTATTTAAGTATATCTTAATTTACTTTATAATATTAAAGTTGCGCTCCTTTTACGCCCTTTATATTGCGGTGGCTTTAATATATAGTTATAAGGGGGGATATTAGCTTCCTTCTTAAGTAGTACTATAGCCGTTTGCTTATATTTACCTATTATACTTTAAAGGTAGGCTATTTAGATCTTTTAGAGTAATTTAAGAAGTAATTCAGGGGGGCCTTTTTTGGTTTCTCCTATGGCCTAGATACTAGATCTATATATTATAGTTAGCCAGATAACTACTATATATAGTAGGCGTAACCTCTAAAAGCATAGGCCCTATATAGAATTAACGATTCTAGATATTGCGGTATACTATACTTAGCCCTTATAGGCCGCTTATAACGTATATACGCTCTACTAGGGCTTATTATCTACCTATACTCCTAATACCCTTAAGCCTTAGATACGAATTATATACTAAAGGTCTATAGATTAGTTACGTTTTCTTATAAAATATATTAGCTAATATTTCTTTAGTAAGAATTGGACTCTATATTATCTTACCTATTCTATATAGGTATTATAGGCTTTCTCTAGTATTCTGCAGTTATTTGCGGGTATTGGCCTATATATAATTATATTTATATTATTAATAAAGCCTATCCCCTAGGTTGCCCCTTCTTTAAAGGTATTAAATAGATTACTTATAAAGAATAGGAAGAGTATAAGCAAGAGAGGTAAACCTTATAGTATTTCTATTATAACTATAATAGGGGGGCTTTAGTATTTGCTAAAGATTAATAATATTTCCTTTTAGCCTATAAACCCTTAAATAAATTATATAATCTATTCTAGGAAGCCCTTTACCCTAAAGATATATAGGAGGCGCTTATAAAGTATATTATTATAGGCGCCACTAATATCTAGGCTAAGTATTAATACTATAAAGTCCCTTTATATCGCCTATGTAGATTTAATAGTAGCAGCGTAGCGTAAGTGCTAATAGCGTTAAGTAGTTCTTTCTTACCCTTATTTAGCTTTATAGTAGTAGGGCATATTTCTTAGCCGAGTCTACTATATAGTCCGCTATTACCCTTTTAAATGTCTTACTAAGGGTATTTTTTAAGGCAATAGGGCAGTAGCTTCCTAGGGTTAAGTAGTTTACTTTACCTTCTTTTTATAGAATAACCGTTATTATAGATCTTTTAAGTTATAGGTAGTAGCCTATTATAAAGTATACTCTAGCTATATCTATAAGCTAAAGTGCTATAAGTAAACTATAGGCCTTTAAGGCCTTATTTATAATTCTATCTAGTTCTAGTACTATATTATTTAAAAGGTAGCTAATAGTTCTGGCTATTTTTTCTGTTATTATATCACTATCGGCCTATAGGCGAGTTACTAGTATTTTACCTGTAATATTACTAAGGTCTACTAAAGCTAGTTAGGGGAAGAACCTTTCTATAAGGATCTTTACCTTCTTATTATTGTTATTAGTAGCCTATAATTCCCCTACTCTTTATAGGAGCAATAAATATAAATCTTCTACTAAGTATCCTAACCTTTTTAATACCTATTTTACTATAGCCTAAAGGACCTTATTATAGGGAAGGCTTAGGTTAAAAGTTTCTTTTATTTTTTATATCTATTGTATTATACTATATATAATACTGCGCATATAGCCTCTGGGCTATAGCGCTATATTCTATATATATATAAATCCTTTTAAAAGGAGCTCTTGCTGTACCCGGCCCAAAAAGACTAAAACCAACTAAAAAGAACCCTGAAAAACACCCAGAGAATCCCCCTAAGATGTATGCATCGCAGGGGAGGCACACGTCGACCGACGGTGGCTCGCACTCGCGTGTAACCGCCAGATCTACGCCTAATAACGGCCCTCTATAATAAAGACGGGTGAATACCACACTATAAAGCGGAAATACCTCTATTAAGAAGGTATCTAATAAAATATAAAGCCTACTAGATGTGTTTAGTATCTAGAATTACAGGGGAGTAACTATTAGCTATAACGAACTAATATAGCTAGTAGAATGGCTTCGCCAGTTTAGTAAACCTTAGGCGCCCCTTTAGTAAACCCTTAATTAAATCCTCTAACGGCTAAGTAAAATTAAAAATAAATAAAAACCCCCCTTATTGGTAAACCGTACCTAGGCCACCGTAGCCGCGCTTTTATAGTATAGGGAACCTACCCCCCTTAAGACAATAACTAGGTATATAATTATAATATAATCAAATATAGAAAAAGCAAAGGGGCTTAGGGGATAATTAGAAATAGAAGTCCTTACGGAGATTTATAAAGAGGTTTACAACATAGTTATAGTCTAATACCTTAGGAGCGGAGATATTAGAGTTACCCTAAAGGACTAATAGGTAAAGGAACGAGCTATAAGGGTAGGTGATAGGCTAGGAGAACGTATTGGTATAAAAGTGCTCCGTAAAGACTACCTAGTTAAAGTCCTAGTGGTTTTAATAAGCCTTAGGGTAGAAAAGGGACGCTAGGCGGATAATACAGTAACTATATAGGAGATAGTAAAATATATAGAACGCCTTATACTAGGCCTTAAGATTACCTAAATTTAATGGCTTTAATAGGAAAATATAAACTAAGTAAATAATAAGAATAATAAGAGGATATAAGGGTCGCTAGAGACTTGCTAGAAAGACGCCGGTCGAACGCATAGCTCCCTTATTGTTAGTATATATATACTAGGAATATAAAAACTTCTTATCTAAAAAGAAATAATTATAAATGGCCTTATATATAACGCAAGACTCTATAACTATAGACTACGCCTAAAATAATACTACTACTATATATAATAGGGACACACCTAATTTACATGCGCAGTATAGGTGTGCTATGGCTACTACGCAGGCCCCTATAATATAAAATACTACTTAAATTAAGACTAAATAAAATGCGTAAACTACTACTAAAGCATATATAAGGCGTAGGAGAGAGAAGACTGCATTAAATATAGGAGGCGGAAGGTAAGGGCTTAATAGCTACGGGAATAACTGTATGCTAGGTTATATAAATAGAAATAATAGGTAATAAGCTAGGGGGATATAGGTGCCTTTCTAGCGTTTCCTACCTTTAGTACTAGGGGGCTAGGCTAGCTATCCCAAGCCTTAATAGGCTAGAAGTGGCGCCGCGTAATATTATTAGACTATATAGGGATATAAGGGTTACAGGGGATATAAGGGAGAGGACGCCCTATAGGAAGACCCCTATAGATAGCTATAGTAAGCTTAAGACCAGGATAATTAAGAATTAGATTTAACGCGGCAAATATAACATTTATAGCCAACCTATAAAGAGTATATAGCCAGCCAGTAAGAATAGGGGAGGAACTAGAGATAATAATAGATTTAGATATAAAAGCGCTAGTAGGAACATAAGATACGGAGATGGAAAGCTTTATATAAAATAAGTAGTAACTAGGGTATAGATATAAGAGATAGAAGTTCTAAATACTCTAGAGAAAGTAGAAATAGAAAAAGTAAAAAATAAAAAAGAGGCAAAAGACCCTTACTGGGGGTCCGCTACCTATCTATTATATAGTATAACTGCGGCAATATAAACCACTGTCTTGTAAGGCCTTTACTAGACAGTCTAGACCTAGAGAAATACTATATCCTTACTATATAAGAGCTGTACTATAATA
>Ga0307515_10011074_pt1 | contig 17162 bp, 9 predicted proteins | sample 17_EM_MG_FD_194513 | JGI IMG/M metagenome (GOLD analysis project Ga0307515, IMG submission 194513) | Populus trichocarpa ectomycorrhiza microbial communities from riparian zone in the Pacific Northwest, United States - 17_EM | ecosystem: Host-associated > Plants > Roots > Unclassified | place...
GATCAAGCCAACATATGGATAGGCTGCCAGAAAAGGCTAACGACATGGGCTCAGAGGCATAGAGATGCGTCCGGAGAGTTACTCTGGCTGGACGAGGACCTCGTGTTCTAGATACTAGGTACAGTAAAATCTCCTTAATACGATTTGGGGTATATAACGATAACCTCTACATTACGATCTACACCCTTAATCAAGCCTTTTTTGGTGTAATATTACGATAATCTGACTTTTGGCAATATCGTTAAGCACCTACCACCAATATCGGTATAACTAGTAGAGAATTTGTATGGGAGAGGGCCCTATTTAGCCTGCGAGGTAGACATCCTAAGCCTTTTTAGGTATTAAGCTCCTCTTTTTCCTACTTATTCACCGAACACGTGACTCTTGATATAACAATACCATTGGTATTACGATACGCTCGGCCGAACAAACGGTATCGTACTAAAGAGATTTTACTGTAGTTACCTAAGGTGGTTGCTTCCACAACCAACTCTTACTTGTGTTTCGCTGGCTGTGCACCACCGTCCATACACGACCACGCGTCCAATGGACATGTACTCCGACCACCCAAGACTGCAAATCCGGTCCGAGATGGGCATTTTGCCAAGGAATGCCAATACCTAAGACTGGTGCGCTGAGCGGCTTGCGAGCACCTCATGGAGCCAAGAACGCCGAGGCGTTTGCCTGCATATTTCCATCTTCCTTCCAACACCCAACGCCCATACCACCGGCAAAAGCAGCTTAAGTTTAATGTATTTGTCCTAGTTTCGCTTCGAAGGCTTGTTCAGCTTGCTGTCAAGTGTGTAGGTGAATCCCCATAAGGACTGGTGCTTCCTGACCCCTGGTCTCTCATGTCTCATCCAACCCCAGTCGACTGTCCGCCCAGCTCGAATGCGCAGCATCATTTGAGTACGCACTTCTATTCGTCCAGCAGTGCCTAGGCGTGCACCTTAAGCACCAAGTCAGGCGGAGGTTTCCGGACCATCCACGGGCATGCTGGTTTTCAGCACTAGCAATCGAACTGCTGTTGAAAATGCAAAAGCTCCAGTAGCTCGACGAAATATTTATACCACCGGCCCGTGTTTGTCAATTCGAAAAAATATATCCTGTCTGCTGGGTTTGCAGCTCCCTTTTTCAGTACCTCATCGCTTATTGATGAGTCGAGTGTTCGTCGAGGGTGATACAAGAGCAAAGCCCACCATGAAATACTCTGCTAGGATCCTTCTGGCAAGCCTGCTTCTCTGTGCATCGGTGCTATCAACTTTAAGCGCACCATCAGTTACCATTGATGCTGGGATAGTTGTTGGCACTGTGACATCTCTACCATTCGTTCCTGTCAAGGTCAACAAATTCCTCGGGATCCCGTTCGCGGAACCCCCAAAAGGCAATCGACGCTTTGCGCCGCCTGTTCCACCGAAATCATGGTCCAAGCCCTTCAAAGCAACTGCGAATGCTCCGTCGTGCATTCAACAGTTCAGCTGTACTTTTTTAATTTGATTGCTTGATAGCATGACTAACATTTCTTAGGTCCCAAAGCAGAGCGTTTCGTCAAGAAGCTCGCTTTCAACACCCCTGGTCCACCTGCAGGGGAAAGCGAAGACTGCCTCTACATTAATATCTTCGCACCCAGGACTTCCGGTGGGAATAAGACGGTGATGTTTTGGATCTATGGTGGATTTCTTGACTTTGGCTTCAACTCCGCCCCAAAATACGATGGCAGTAGCTTTGCCGCGAACCAGGATGTCATTGTGGTCGCACCAAATTATAGGACGAATGGTGAGCATGAAGACCTGACATAACACTTCTTTTGGAAAGACAGACTGAGACCATACCCCAGTATTCGGCTTCCCAAGATCCCCCCAGCTTCCTTTAGAACAACGTAACCTAGGTTTCCTTGACCAACGACTGGCCCTGTCCTGGGTTCAAAGGAACATCCACGCCTTCGGAGGCGACCCAACCAAAGTCACAATCTTTGGCGAATCAGCCGGCGCACGCTCCGTCGATGACCTCATCACAACCATGCCAGATAACCCCCCATTCCGCGCCGCAATCATGCAAAGTGGCCAAGCAACTTCGTACAAACTCGAAAACTCCAACACATCCGCCTGGGACACACTCATGTCGAAACTGAACTGCAACGGAAACAATTCTGAGATACTCTCCTGCGCCCGCGCCGCAAAGGTAAACACAATAAAAGCTCTTGCAGAGGAACTCGCCCTCGCTTTTCGTCCAGTCAGCGACAACATTACACAACTCGAGTTTGTTGACGCCGCCCGCGCCACTGGCAACATCGCCAAGGTCCCCATCCTAACAGGCACCAATGGACAAGAAGGCCGCATCTTCGCAATCAACCAGAGTAACGTCACTACATTCCTACACTCCAAAATTCCAGACCAGCCACTGTCGTTCTATGAGGCCGTGCTGGCTGCATACCCAAAGGGTGCTCCTGGTCTGAAGAACGGGTTCGAAATTATCGGCCAGATCGCCACGGACTTTTGGTTCCAGTGTCCATGTGCGGCACTTGCAAATTCCTCGTCAAGTCAAGCGAGTATCCCGACGTGGCGATATTATTTCAACGCGACGTTCCCGAACACACAATTTCCCTTGTTTGACTTAGACCTGGGAGCGTATCACTCGTCCGAAATATCGATTATGTTTGGCACATACCCCATTTTGGGGTTCACAGAGCACGAAGTACGCTTGAGTAAGTACATGCAAACGACGTGGGCGGATTTTGCAAAGCACCCCTTGTCTGGGCCAGGGTTTAGGAAGTGGCCGAACGTAGCTGTTATGGGGACAGCTGAGAAGGCTCTTGAGTCGGATACGGATGCCGGAACTTTGGATGCGAAATGTCCTCTGTATCAACCGCTGTATCAAGAAGCCGACAGACATGTTCGCCCAAAAACATACGATAGGTGAGTGGGAGACAACCCTGATTTTATGGATTTGACCTGACAGCTTTGCTTGCAATAAAGATTAAGAGCTCAATATCGACATTAGTTTAACATTGAGTAAAACCTTGCCTATTGGAGAGGCAGGGCAAGTACGAAGAGGCCGAAGCGATGCACCGGCGGGCGCTGGAAACAAGAGAGAAGGTGCTTGGGCCAGAGCATCCAGACACGCTTTTCAGCATTGGGGACCTTACATTGACATTCGATAGTCAAGGAATAGTTGTTAAGTCCGAGAGACTAGGAAGAAAAGCACTCACAATGAAGAAGGCGGTTTTTGGTCTGGACCATCCAGAAACACTGCTTAGCATGCACAACCTTGCGTGGACATGGAAGTCTCAAGCCCGCTATGGCGAAGCTATTGACTTAATGGCTAATTGTGCAAAGTTGCAGCAGGCAAAACTTGGCGCGGACCATCCCTTTACGCTACAATCTCTTAGTGTTCTGAAAGCATGGCGGATAGAATAGGAATAGCTTTCTTCATGTGCAAAACTGTTTATAATGATTAACTTGGCTCATAGTCTTCTTACCCAGAATTCCCTTCTTCGTCTGCTATATCTGTGTAATGTCAGAGTCTAAGAATCAAGTGGCATTTTAGCCTGTGTCCGAATCAGGATATTTAAGCGAGTAATTCATAGAAAATGCGCGCACAGCATCACCCTAATGACTTCCATATACATATATATATAGACTGAATAGTCTTTGTGTTGTCTTAGTTGCTAATGCAGGTAATATTTCTAAAATCTGCAAAGAGGCACACAAAGCCGCTGTTGCCCAAGATGAGATCTCCGCAGCACACTATCCTGCTGTCTCTCAACCACATTTCTCCGTATATCGTTTGTGAAAGACCATAACATGTGCATCCATAGGCATGTCGATTGCTTACTCACCTTTTAGCTTTAAGAGGAAGGAACAACAATGAAAACAAAGCAGCCATTGCAAGCAAGGTGGCTATTATAAGAGCCTCTCAAGTGTACATTTTTTATGGTTCAAACTTAAAGCCTACGGGAGAATATTTCGGCTTGCGGTACGTTTAAAGCTATTTCTGCTTTATGTCTTGATCCATAGACAAATGATGGTTCCGACATGCGACGGTAGTTGGATGGTCTGAGCCTAAAGTCTTTAGATATCCATTGTATGCTATTTGGTACAATCTTGAGGCGGATTTATAGTATTTTCGCTGGTGGAGTAGATGAGCTAAGCAATATACGCTGGTGAGCGTGCCTAGGTGCTCTACCCCAAGCACCTTCTCTCTTGTTCCCAGCGCCCGCCGGTGCATCGCTTCAGCCTCTTCGTACTTGCCCTGCCTCTCCAACACCGACCCAAGGTTGCTGACGCTGGTGAGCGTGTCTGGATGCTCTAGCCCAAGCACCTTCTCAGGTCCTTCTAGATCCCGCCGGTGCACCGCTTTAGCCTCTTTGTACTTGCCCTACCTCAACAACACTAGATCCCGCCAGTGCATTGCTTTAGCCTCTTTGTACTTACCTTGCCTTAATAATACTGACCCAAGGTTGCTAACGCTGATAAGCGTATGTAGATACTCTATTCCAAGCACCTTCTTATATTCTTTTAGCGCCTGCCGGTGCATTGCTTTAGCCTCTTTATACTTGCCCTGCCTCTCTAACTGTTGACCTAAATTAGACTTTCTTACTACTGTCTCACTACTATCTCAACTACTTACCCTTGTATATCTCACCACTCAGCTGCTTACCCTCGTATGCCTTACTACCTATCTCTATTGCCTATACTCCCTACCCTCCTATCCCTATACCTTCCTTATGTATATATAGAGGCCTTAGAGCCATATTTAATAGACAGAGTTCCTATTTTTAATCTTTTAATTAACTTCCAATTAATAGTTATAAGCCTGGGTGTCTTGCCATATTGCCCCTATTTAACTAATTAATTTAATTAATCCTACTCCTTATTAAATTACTATTTTATTATTAAATCTATTGTTTTTATTAGTAAGTACCTTTAATATAACTTCTTAACTACTTACCTAAGCTATTATTATAATAGTAATATTATTAACCCGAGGTACGAGTAGTCTATACTTTTAGGTGTAGGTGTTTAAATTTTCAAACCGCCGCCAAGCCAGCTTATAATTGGTTAGAAAACCCCGCCAAGCTAGCTTCTAGTTAGTTAGAAAAAAAGTTACGCGCGGTAAGTTATAGCAGAATCTACGTAACGAATATTAAAATATTATAAACATTAAAATGTCCTACCTAGGTAGTATTACGCCTTTCTTTTTGTTAACACCTCTATTAATACCACTAAATATATTATAAATATAGCAGATCCTACTATAATTAAATGCAGCAAGTGCTATATCTATAAGCCCCGCCTTAACTTTATTAAAGACGGCCCTTTAAAAAAGATTTTAAAGCTGTACCAGTTATGTCGGTTAAAGGCGCGTCTTCCCTATATATTACTTCTACTTCTACTTACTTTTCTAGGCCTTTAAATATGGTTTAAATAAGCGGAGGGCTCTTATAAAGTTAGGTTCTACTACTAAGAATTATCCTATAAGGCGCTAGCGAACTGCTCTACCTAAAAATAATACTAAGAATGCCTTCCTGCCTCGCGGCCAGAACAGTTGAGATACCCCTAAAATGGCTTAATAATAGAAGACAATTAGGGTAATATAACGGGAGCACCGTATTCTTAATCGGTAGGGTAAAGCTTACTTGCTTACTCCTCCGCTATATACCACAGATAAAGCTCCGTATGGTAGAAGAGGCACTCTATATAGCCTAAATACGTCCTTACTGGAACTGGCTTCTATACCTACTCTACTACTAATACCTACTCTACCTCTAATACCTACTCTACCTCTAATACCTACTCTACCTCTAATACCTACTCTACCTCTAATACCTACTCTACCTCTAATACCTACTCTACCTCTAATGCCTACTCTACCTCTAATACCTACTCTACCTCTAATACCTACTCTACCACTAATACCACCTTCCTTGCGGTAAGCTCCCTTATAGCAAGCTCCTTTGCGGCAAGCTCCCTTATAGTAAGCACCCTTACAGTAAGCTCCCTTACAGCAAGCTCTTTATAGTAAGCTCCCTTATAGCAAGCTCCCTTACGGTAAGCTCCCTTATAGTAAGCTCCCTTACGGCAAGCTCCGACTATAGCTATACCACTACCTATTTTGGCCGTTAATTAGAAGTAAATTAAGAAGTTTAGGAGTATACTATAGACTAAATATATAGAGACGTATAGTCGTTATAAGGAGTGGTAGTTCTAAATAGGCCTAGCTATAGAGGGTAATAATATAGGTATATGCAAAGCCTATATTAAGGACGCTAATAGCCTTAAAGATCTAACCCTTTCTCCCCTATTTGGTAAAAGTAACGGGCTTAATCTAGGGCCTATTCCTAGCTTCTTACCTATACTTACCGCGGTAGAGGAGCTTCTAATTGCACGCGTATACGTTTATCTGCAAGTCGTGCGTGTATATAGCTAGCAATATCGCTATACTGGCTACGTCTACTGCTTTAGCTAGAATATACTAAAGACTTAAAGGCAGCTACTACGGCTACCTATTAAACTTGATATACTAGTCGTAAGGCTTATAGTAGTAGAGGGTGGCGAATACCTAAGTTAGTAGTTTACTAAGCGGTATACTATAAGGCGCTTTATTATAGCATAGTGGCTTTACTTTCTAAAGGTTAATTATCCTAATTATTATAACGTTAAAATATATAGCACCTAGCTTACTAGCTTACCTAAAAATAGCTCTATATTAGATTAGCTACCCTATATTAATAAGTTAGAGTCTGATTCTAGTGGCCTAACGGCTTACCCTACTACTCCTATATAACGTCCTCTTGTTATTAATCCTCTGCCTACTAAGCTTAGTAGTAATATACTAGATACTTTAGTTCCTAATCTAGTGCCTAACCTTAATAAATTAGAGCTTTTAGGTTATAAGATTTAACACCAACAAACCCTATAAATAGGCTTAGAGGTTCCTACTATATAGTAGATACCTCTCTCTAAGCAATTAGCTAGTTTTATTATACGCAGCGCCTTTTCTACTCTATTTCCTTATGGTAAAGCCGACTTTAATATGCTATAAAGCCATATAATTACCCTAGCTGCGTACGCCAAGCATATACTTAAGTATTAGGACGGTCGGTTTGGCCGCCACTCCTTATTTTACTACTACGTGTTTAATCGGATTATAAAAGAGCAAGCCCTTAATGCTACCCGCTTCCTTTATAGCTAATTAAATAAAAATAGTCTATCTTTAAATAAGCTTAATAATCTTATAAATAGTAGTAGGGGCAACTAAGTTTTAAATAAGATTATACGGTATATATAGAAGCTTAAAGGCACTAGGCCATATTAAAAGCAGAAGAGGAATAAGCTTACGGCTTATACTAAAAATATTAAGAGCGGGTCTCTATTCTTTACACTTAGCGCTACTAATCTATATTAGCATAATCTATACTCTTGTTACGGCACTGACCTAACGCGTTGTTATGGCTACGCGTATGCATGAGCACAGACCTAACCCCTGAGCGACGTGTATATATACCACCTCACCTCCTACATAGATCCTCACACGACATCGTTTGTCAATCATACACAGTCACCTCGTACCTCGTACCTTGACAGTCGGCACGTACTGTAACAACTCTTATATACCTCTATTTAATAAATATAAGGCTACTAATAAGGCTTAACGCTACTAGATTACTTCTTAGAATTTTAATAATAATCTATATATTGCTGCTCACTAGCTATATTACCGCTTTAATTTATTTAGGAAGCACGTGCTTATAGGTCTATTTAATAGCACTAACTTTTAGTCCTAATATAAGTACTAGGTGCAAGGTAGCGGCTATATATATAGCTTCTTATAGAGTTTAATAGCCCTAAAGCTAGATTCGTTAACTGGTAAATTAAGGGCGGCTTTTACCAAGTACTAAGCTGCTTTTATATCCGTAATAAATCCTAATTAATCTAGGCCTCCTAATCTTTAATATCCTTCTACTCTTAGCTATAAAGAATAGCTTAATACTAGTAAGCTTCTTACTACCTACCTTAATCAATTTTAACGGCACTGTAATTACACTAAATCTTACTACTTAAGATTAAAGAAAGGCTCCGCTAGAGTAAAGGAGTGCCGATTCTACTTTCTACGCTCTCTTCGCAATAAGGCCGCTATATTAAAGGATTAAAATCTATATTACTAGACGTTCTATCTATAGCGTAATAATAAGCTTCTTAATAGCTATAATATAGCTATAATACTAGCGTGGATAGTAAATATTAATACGTTGCCCGTTATAAGCATATTAGTAATAGTTAACTATATAGGCAAATATTATAGTAAGGAAGAGAAGAAGTTAACTTCCTACTAAGAGTTACTCTAATTAGTATAGCCGCACGCCAATAATCTTTATACCTTTAGTTTAGTAGTAGCTAAGTTTATAAATAAGCTTATTACTAAACACAATTAATTAGCGCAGGAGGTATACTATTTACTTTTTAATATTCCTCTTTCCGAAGACTTAAGGAATATAGTAACTTTAAACTATTACTAGAAGGATAATTAAAGCGCTATATATAAGCTTATGGATAGGCAACTAAGAATTTATAAACTGTCTAACTATAAGAAATATAAGCGTTATCTAAATAGGGTAGAGGACGTTACTTTCCTTAATTTTCTACTCTATTTTAATCACTCTACTTATAAGCGTTAACTAAGAGTAAGGCCTTAAGTTATATTATACTTTCCGCGATATAAAGGCAATCCTTTCTATCTATAGTATTCTAAGTTCTGCCGTATAAAGCTTATTCTTTATTATCTGTAGAGGGAGTATAAGGAAGTAGCTACTTATACTAATAGATTTAGGGCCCCTAATTATATAGCTTCCTATTAGGCTTATATTAACTCTTATTAGTACCCGCCTAACTACTTCTATAATCAGAAACTAGAGAAAGGTTATAAAACTACTAATAATATTAATAAGTTTAAGGGCGATTTTGTAGATGACTTAGAGCTATACTAGTCCTTTAAGGCACTGTATGCCCGCGTTTAAAATACTAATAAAGTTAAAATTAAGGATTTTAACAGACTTAGTAATAGGGAGCTTAATTATAACTATAACTAGAGTACGTATTAGGGTACGTACCCGCAGCTTAATAAAAGGACTTATTGGCAAGAAGTATGGCTATAGCCTCTACTATAAAGCCGCCTATTCTAAACAGTAACTCCGTCCTCCTTATAACCAGGTTAACGTTATATCTATAACGTTATAGTTAATCACTACAGGCAGATTTAAGTAGGCCTTGGTCCCTCCCTACTATAGATTAACGTTAATAGAGAGGCAGGAACCGGCAAATTATATCTTATTACTATCCTCTCTACTACACTCTATAATATAGTAAGGGCTAATAGCAAGCCAATGCCATTAGCTTAAGCGGCCCCTACTAGGGTAGCTGCCTTTAATATTAACGGCAGAACTATATACAATTTACTAAGGTTACTGTTACGGTACTATTATAGACCCTAGTTAGGGGCTCGGCTGAGCCGAGCCTTAGCTTATATATATAGACGTATCCTTTTATTAACCTTCTTCTAGACCTCGTCTTAGAATCCTCGTTTACTAGCTACTAATAGATTCTATTCTTTTAACCAAGCCTTTATAGTTACTAGTAAATCATCCGTTTAAGGAATTGCCTACTACCAGTCTTACGCCTCTATAGTAAGCTTTTAAGGATATTTACTATCTCGTCCTTAACGAGAAATCTATAATTAGGCAAGTATATCTAGCTTAGATCGATCGCCGCCTCTATTAGATCTACCCTATACGTAATAACAACTACTTTAGAGGCTTAAACATCTTACTAGTAGGCGATTTCTATTAGCTTCCCCCTATAAATCAGGCGGCCTTATATAGCAGTCTACCCGCTAGGCTATTGAAGCTCGCTAGCTATAGAAAAGAAGCCTATAAGGTAATTAACCAAACTACTATCCTAGATTAAGTTATGCGGCAGGGCAGTAATAACACTAAGAGCTTTGTATTTAGGACCACCCTTATAAAGCTATATAGTAATTCTATAAGTAATTCGACCTAGAAGCTTCTTTTAACTAGGTATAAGTAGGGCTTATCCATTAATAAGGTTACGGGCTTTAATAATATAATTCGGCTATATAGCATACGCGCTGCTATAGGTAAGTATAACATTACTTAGCTTCGCGACCTTTTATAGCTAGTAGTAGCTATTAAGTTAGTTAACACTAGTATAGGTGTACGGAAAGTTACTCCTAATTAGTGCGATACTATAGAGAGTCTAGTCCTATATATTAGCGTAAAAGTAATACTAATATAGAATATCTGGGTTAAACTAGGCTTAGTAAACGGTACTATTAGTATAGTTAAAGATATTATATAGAAGGGACACACGGATATTAAAAAGAATTAGCCTTAGTCACTACTAATTATAGTAAATAGGTATAACGGACCTGCTCTATTCACTCGGCAGAATAGTAAGAAAGTTATCCCAATATTTTCTATACTTTATAAATAGGAGGGTATAAGAGGCTCTTGCTTACGGCGTTAATTTCTAATTACTCTAGCTTTTACTCTTACTATATATAAAAGCTAGGGCCTAATACTTAACCGTATAGTTCTAGATATTAAGGAAAAAATAAGATAGCTGGGCTAACCTATATAGCAATCTTATAAGTTAAGAAGCTTTTAGGGCTTATATTTAAATATAGGTTTAATATAAAATAATTTTAGTTATCTATAAGTAAGACTAAAAAGGTATAATAAGAAGATTTTATACAGAGGCAGTAGTAACTACTTATAAACGACTTTTCCTAATTAGGAAATTATATACTAGCTTAAAGGTAAGCAGAGAATACGGCATTTGTCTTAGTTTTCTAACTTTTAAATAGCTTAACTACAAAATCTAATTTTCTAAATTTTAACCCCCCTATTCGTCTTACCTTCTTACTACTTTTAAAGCTATTAAATATATATATATAAAATAGTATATAGGGAGAATTAGCAGTATTGCCGGATTGATATTGCTACTATCTATAGCGTTAATTCATTTTTAGAATTTTTAGAATTTTTTTTAAAGGGCGGAAATATTACTTATATAAGGAGTTACGTGACCTTTAAGAATACATACTACTTAGGACCGCATATTAGCAGCCATAACTTCTCTATACTATAGTTAAGATTTTATATATACCGCACCTAGAGCTACTTATAATAACTATTACCTATAAATCTGCCGATTTATAAATTAAAAATTAGATATAGTTAGAGCTATTAGTAGAGGTTATTAATCGCGCTCCCCGTAATAAAATTTTGGATTTTAGTAATATAAAGTCTAGATCGTTAAATATAACCAACTACTTGCTAAGCAATTAATCTACTACCTTATTTAAAAAGTCACTACTTCTACTACCTTTATAGTGTCTTAAGCTTCTTTACCTATTAAATAAACGGATAATTAACCCTAGTTAATAAACGTACCTAACTAATAAATGAACTAATAAACTAAATTAAAAGTTTGGAACGTCTAAATAAGGTTCTACTAAGACGCTAGCTAGACCCTAATCTAGACCCTTTTTAACCTATTAAATTTTAAAAATAACAACCTCTACTAAATTAAAAATTAACCTTATCCTTAATAAGCCATCCGATTAGATTTAATAGTTCTTTATTATTTAAAACATAGCTAAAACTAATAAGGTATAGCAGTATATCAACCCATTTAAGAAGAAAGACAATCTTCTAAAGCTAAAACTACTAAGTTGGCCTATACTAAGGAACATACTACCTATAACTATATTAATAGCAAAGCTAGACCTAAACTAGCTTACTACCTATAACTAGCTCTACGCCAAAGGTAAAAATAATCTACGCGTATACTAGAAGTAAAAATAGGCTATAAATAATATTAACAACTATATCGTTTGCACTATATTAGTAGCCTACCTTCTACTTATTAATAGCCTTAGTAGTTAGTTATATTAAATATTTAAGGTGTCTCTACTACTATAGTAGCCACTATAGTAACAGAGATACCCTATATTTTAGTAAGTAATTAAGCCTATCTTATACGAGAATTTTATGCTATTAATACTTACCAAATTATATACTCGTAGGGCCTCCTCCCATCTATAAATACTCCCTCCTTTATACCTTCCTCTCTTTTTTTCTTCTTCCTTATAAGAGCTAGTAGTGCTCTAATACTTCTCTCTAGTCCCTACTAAGGGATCTATTAGTTAACGTAGCGATATAAATAGTATCAGATAAGGAAATAGGTAAGAAAGAAGATAGGAAGGACGGAGGAGCCTTTAGTAGGTGTTAGTTAGGTAATATTAATAGCTATATTATAGCTGTCTAATCTCCTATACTTATAGGCCTCCTCCCGTTTATAAATACTCCCTCTATACCTTCCTCTCTTCTTTTCTTCTTCCTTATAAGAGCTAGAGGTGCTCTAATACTCCTCCTTAGTCCCCATTAAGGAGTCTATTAGTTAACGTGGTAATATAGATAGCATTAGACAAGGAGACGGGCAAGAGAGAAGATAGAAAAGACGGAGGAACCTCTAGTAGGTGTTAGTTAAGCAATATTAACGGCTAGTTTTCATTACCCAAAAATTGCGTCACGTAATAACATTTGGGAACGCAAACACGTACCCTATCCTATACTTATACCACTACTAAATATTTTAGATTTTGTACTTGGAGCTGCTTATAATAGGTATTCCTAGAAGATCTACCGGTTTAAAGCTCTATAATTAAACATTATTAACGTTTTATATAGGGGTCGTCAATTAAGCTCCCGGGACACGATTTTTAAAGTTTAATACTACACCAATATTACCACCTTCTTGCAGTGGCTAAGCCACCCCCCCCCCCTCTCCCCCCAATCTCCTCCCCCTCCTCCTCTCCATCCTATTGCTTAACGCTGAGCTATTGCGTCGTCGTACGTCCGAACTGTGGTTAATTAATTATATTAAACGTCGCTACTATAGCCGCACCGCCTCCGCCCGTTGGGGGAAGGGGTCCTAATATATAGTTATATCTCTTCTTACGCGCGTATTTAATCGAGTTGAGGTAGTAGACTTACTTTAATTCTAGCCATACGGCGATTTAGTTATTAGGTATTAGAAATATTTAGTATATAAAGCTTTAAATTAAAATTATAATCTACTATATTAGATCTTACGTAGAGGGCTCTATATAGGGGAGTCCTAGGAGGTCTCCCCCTAGAAAACCTCATCTCTATATATATTAATTAAAGTCTATATAATAAAGCTCTAAGTTAAAGCTTTGGGTTAATTAATTGGCTTATTACTTATAAACTTAGGTTAAAATTTACGTTAGGGGACTAACGTTCCGTATATTTAAGCTGGGCTAATTAGGATAAATAGATTAACCTTATTAGGCTTTAAGCCTAAATAGGAGATATATAGGAGTATATTAACTCCTTAACTAGATAGGATTAGTTACCCTAATTACTTAAACTAGTTTTTTTAAGCCTTTTATTACGGCGCTAGTGGAAACTAATAGATATTGGTAAAAACTGGTAGATTATAGCTAATAGATATTGGTAGATTATAGCAGACAGTTATAGACAGTCGTAGATAGTTTTATATAGTTTTAGACAATTGCCGTCACGTAACTAGAGGATTGTATATAATGTTAAGCAGCGCCACCCTTTATCTCCTTTCTTTTCTTTAACTTTAGATCCTTGTTTATAGACAATCTAATTATATAGGCTTACGCGACCCTTTTGCTGTACTTATACCTTAATTAACTAAGTCGCTAATATTATCTAAAACTTATCTACTTTTCTTCCTAAAAAGGAACTTAAAAATATTTACGGACTATAAATAAGAATAGAATATAGAAGTATACCTAAAAGACTATTACTAGAACTTAAAGAATAAAACAGAACTAGAATAATAGAAAAGAATAATAAGATTTATAAAAAATATATAAACCAAAACCCCTATAGAATCCTATTAAAGGTTGCCCTAATAACTATACTACTATGCTAAGAAATATAGCAGCCAGTAAAGTAGCTGTAGGACCCTTAAATACCTCCGATGGTAAAATAGTAACTAACTTAAACTCCTGGGTGGAGCTTATAGCAGCTAATGCCGAAATTAAATGACTTTAAGAGCTACTTAAAGCTAGAGAACCCCCTATACCTAATAAGGAGTTATTAAACACCTAGAGACTTACTATAGTCCCTAAGGCTCTAGCCTAGCATATAGTATTAGTATTGTTACGGTCCGTGAAGGTTATAAACCCCCTATTGCCTACTAATAGAACTAATCCTATATTTAATAATTGGAAGCTTTAACTATAGAATAAGCTTAAAGTTAATATAGATTACTTCCCTACTACTAGAGCTAAAAATAATGTAACTAGCTATATAACTTGGCTACCCCTTATCATATAGCTTAATTAGTTCGAGCGCCTCCTATACTATCTTAACTAACCTATTTATATCTCTTCTTAGTAGTCGCAATACTACTAATATAAGGTCCGTAATAATGGTCCTTTAAATATATAATACTATGTTTAAGAAATACTAAGTACGCGAGGTATATAGAGTATGCTTAATATATAACACTCCTTACTACTTCTATAAATTTTACATACTAAATTAGTAATATAATCCGTTATATAACTCGGTTACCCTTTATCCTATAGTTTAACCAGTTCTAATACCTCTTATACTAATACTACTAGTCCGTCTATATCCTCTTTAAATAGCCATACTACTACTAATATAAGGTCTATAATAGCCCTAATACCTAGCCTTTTATACTAAAACCTACCTACTATTTCCTAATTAGAAAGGGGTTTTTATAATTAAATTATAAATAAGGCCTTATTTAGGGTCCTTAGTTACGGCTTATTATACTTAAGTATTAATTAATTATAATAGCGCTTATAATAGGTAAACGTTTTATAATTAGTAAGTTCTATTTATTGTATAACGGAACCTTATAGTAAGTACTACGATAGGCTCGTTAATAGGCTAGGTGTGTAGGTGATGCAAATTAAAGTTAATAACGTAATAATAACTGGTGGAGTAGTTGCCTAATAGATTAACTCTAATTATATTCTGAGAATTACTATAAGGAAGGAACTATCTAGGTAGGGACTAAGGGTCCTTAAATACATAACCGTACTCCTATAAAATCCTTTTTATACGTAATATACGTGTTATATATATTATATATACGTTTCCTTTATACACTACGTATACTGCGTATAACGTTATATAACCTTAGTTACTATTCCTTATTATATAGCTCTATCGGCTCTATTCTAGACTATGCCTAAATTAACTAACTAGCTTCTTCCGACTCTCTTCTAAGTAGTTATAATATTATACTTAAAGCGTCCATAATACTATCTCCCTTCTCTTTATCTTTGTCCTTAAAGATCCTAAATATCTCTAAGTTGTTTACTAAAGGTGTAATATCCGTCTAATTAATTTAGTTAATATTATTACTTATTATACCTAAAGCTCTTTCTTTTTCGCAAGCGCAACGTCGTGCTCGTACTATTGCTACAATATTATCTCTTAGTAAGATTATACTATCTCCGTGTTCTTGCTGTTTAAAAGAGGGGTTAGTTTATATTATGTTAGCAAACCCATCTTTATAATAACCGTTTTCTTACTTAAAGTATATTAAAGCGAATATTTATTTGTCCTATAACGTTCGCTCTATCTCTAATACTAAATATACGCAACCTATTACTCTTAATAGTCGTCTAGTTCCCTAATTAATTTATCTTAGGGTCTTATATTTAATCTACTACTACGCAGCTAAATAGTAAACTGTTTTAGGCTCTAGCTAAGTTAGTATATTCTTATAATATAAAGCAGAAGGCTTTTAAAGCCTATATCGCGGCGTCCGCTTAGTTACTCCGTCTTAAGAAGGTTTATAAGAAGGTCCGTTTTAAGGAGTAGAAACTAGTAGAATAAGGTCTATAGGAACTTAGTAATAAAAGAACAGATTTTTTTTCTAACTAAGAAGGAAATAGATCTAAGTAGTTTAGTAACTACTCTTCTTAGGTCCCCCTTAGGTAACTTATTCTTTAGCGATCCTTTTTTATTAATACTGCCTAACCTAATTTCTTTTAATACTCCTTTACCTTTTCTATAGCGTTTTTTTAGGTTTTTTAGTAGTTCCTAGGTAGTCTTATTATAGCCTATCCACTTTACCTCGTACTATATTTTATTATTAATGTCCTTATAACTAATAATCTTTAAAACTTACTATTTATCTTCTTTTTATCCTCTATACGTGTCTGCCTTATAAACTAGTAGCTTAATATCTTTATATACTAGTTTTAATATCTTTATATACTATATAGAGTAGATTTTTATTTTAGCTAGTAGGTTTAACTTAAATATAACCGGTAAAATCCTTTATTTAATTTTAAAAGGTTTTAGTCTAATATAGTCTAACTTCTTACTTAATCGTTAACTCTTAAAATTTTTATATAGTAGCCACACTTTATCTCCCTCCTTAAGATCTAGTCCCTTAGATCTCTTAGCATCGTTAGGAAAAAATTTACCAGCATCTAATTTTACCTTTCTGCCATTTTAGCATTTTCTAGCATTTCTAGCATTTTCTAGCATTTAGCAGCTAAATGCGGCATTTATTACTAAGTACTAGCATTTAGCCGCCAAATGCCGCATTTATAATTAAGTATTAGCATTTAGCTGCATTTATTACTAAGTACTAGCATTTAGCCGCCAAATGCTGCATTTATAATTAAGTATTAGCATTTAGCTACTAAATGCTAGAAAATGCTAAAATAGCAGAAAAGTAAAATTAAATGCTAGTAAATTTTTTCCTAATATAGAGGCTCCGTATAAAGTTCTACACGAAGTTCCGCACGAAGCTCTGCACGAAGTTCTATATAAAGCTCTACATAAAGCTCTACACGAAGTTCTACACAAAGTTCTGCACGAAGCTCTACACGAAGCTCTACACGAAGCTCTGCACAAAGTTCTACACGAAGCTCTGCACGAAGCTCTGCACGAAGTTCTGCACGAAGCTCTGCACGAAGCTCTACACAAGGCTCTACATAAAGCTCTGCGTACAGAGGCTCTGCACAAGGCTCTGCGCGAAGCTCTGCGTACGGAGGCTCTACACGAAGCTCCGCATCGGGTCCCCGCT
>Ga0307515_10011075_pt1 | contig 17161 bp, 17 predicted proteins | sample 17_EM_MG_FD_194513 | JGI IMG/M metagenome (GOLD analysis project Ga0307515, IMG submission 194513) | Populus trichocarpa ectomycorrhiza microbial communities from riparian zone in the Pacific Northwest, United States - 17_EM | ecosystem: Host-associated > Plants > Roots > Unclassified | place...
GTATAAAGGTAAGTTAAGGTAAGATTATCGCTAGAGATCTAAGGCTCGTGGCGAGCCGACTATATAAAGCGGGTATTACCCGGCCCTGGACACGTCACACACAGCCGTGCCATTACAGCTGCCTCCACATCGCTAATGACAGCGTTCCCCATTTCCTCAATGGTAGGTAAGAGAATTCGATGCTCCACGATCGTCATCATGGTCGAGTACTGAGCTAGGGGTAAGTGTTGATGTTTGTACCAATTTGGTCGTCGGAGATATCTTGTGTTGTACCGATCAGCAGTAGACAGTAGTTGAGAAGTCGTGGAAAGTATTCTCTCAGTATTTGATCTGTGTGCAGGTGGCAGGCTTACAACTGACATTGAATAGTACTTCTTCCGACATGAGTTCCCGTATTCTCAAGTCATTCTTCCAGTGTAGTCCATGGTGCCCCTAGAAACCTCAGGTCTCTGAGAAGACACTGTACAGCTGGAGTGCATGAAAAATGGATTGTTGGCTTAGCTTGGGCAGCTCAGAATTTCGATTTGTGGTAGTTAATGTCAATTGCAGGCAGTTCAGGTTCTTTGCCAGTGACAATGTCATATGTGTCCATACCATGGAGAACACAGGTCATAGTCTCGTTCCATGTTTCATAGTTAGGATAGGTTAGTAGATGAATGTTACCCTATTCGGACTGGTTCCAGGCGGTAGATGGCCAAGACATCATAACATTTAATAGATGGTGTTGAGTTTTGAGTTTGCCCGGATTATGGTGTCAGTACCTCTGAAAGATCATGCAGTTGAAGTGAATATAGAGTTTTTGTCTAAGAGTGTGCACCGGGCTCAGGAAGTAGTGCTATGTACCCATCTGAGACTCATTGATTGACTGATGTGATTGAGACCAGACGGCCAGTACATACACAAACTTGTCTCGCATATTCACACCCAGATTCCTCTCCATATCCATCTCAGTTTGCACATCTGTTTGCTCTGGTATAAGCCGCTCAGTATTGATACAAACTACACTCCGGACACAAATCATTCTTCATTAACTGCACATCAAATTGACCTGTACTGCAAGGCCCACGATGCAAGCAAAATTCAAACACTGATTGATTTGAAACTATCAAGTCACCACTCGTGATTTTCCTTGCTGGACAAACTCAATTGCTCTATTCACCACTACTGGGCCGACTCTGTATATATAACTATATGGCGTGTTGTACACCTGCCCTGCAGTACCTTGATTAGGACTACTAAGGCCTTCCGCTCCCCACCTAGAGTAGGCAAGATCCAAGGAGAGTGACATCCATCTATGTAGCGGCCCATATGCTCACCTATGGCTCCCAGAGAAATTCTTGGCAATGTAAGCACCTGCGCTGCAACAACAATTTAAAGTTCACTTCAACTTTATTTTCATCCCGCGACATAGATGCCCATATTTTCACATACACTCACCTTCAAGATCATATCTAAGTCACAACCACACCAGTGCCTGAACACGTCGTATATGGCGATTGAAGTCCATACACATCCAGACATGTAACTAAATATCCGAGTATACATTCTCCAGGATCACCTTGCACAGAATTGAGTTATCAAACATTTCCCTATATCTCTATCGACATGTTCAACTCCCTATTTCAACACAATCTGGCAGTTCGAACCTCGTATAGGATTTCATCTCCACAAACTCAGCTAGGTACAATTAGGTGCCAGTAACAGACCGGAATGCAATGAATTGGCCTAGATGTGGATGTATATTGACATAACGTATTACCCACATTACCCGGCATTCTACACCTCCACCACCACCAATGCATACGTCAGTCAACAGGTTACCTTTCCATCTTTACATCACAAGGACCAGCATCAACTCTATTTGGAAATGGGATCCCAAAACCTCTCTGCTGGAATGGTGTCATTGGCCTACCCAAACTGCTCCCTACATTATGCAACTGCTCTCCATCCGAATGGCTACAACATGAGCAAATGTTGGGAAGTGAAGGCGAACACCCAGAAGTGGTGGAGGATGATGATGACATTCTAACAATTTCCGATATTTCAGATTGGATTACCAAGTAGTTTATTGAGCATGTACTGTTACTGGCGAGATGAAAGCTTACAGGATACCAAATAAACAGCCCGCAATATAACCATTGCCGGCCAACTTGTCCTTCCATGATCAATCAGAATGACCAAGCAGGGGGCAGTTCCCACTGTTCTGATCAGCACTGCAGTATGAGAGCAACAATGCTCCTGCCCACATTGTGCAGTTGCAGCCTGGAGTGAGGAAGAATGGAAAGCCTGGGCTGGATAGCAGGTATGTGAAGTGGGTAAAGATGCTGTTCGATCCGGAGGAAATTAACTAATACTAGAGAGACCAGACAAATATTATGAGTACAGACCCAGACCGAGAGGCTGCCGGGTTGTCCAGTATCATGCTACAACACATGAGTGGGTTATGGGAAGTTTGGAACGTTGAATTTTTGAAGATGTAATCTCTATTGATTGATATATCTGAACCAATATTTTCCCCATTGTCGATCTGGCGGGAAGAGACATACATATCATCTGCTTGGCTGCACCAAGTGACTCACTCAAACCATTCCTCTACCATACTGGGGAGTCGGCTAAAAACTTCTGACACCACTTGATGAAGGATAATCCAAGTCACGATGACTGTGTCAGAGCTACAGAAGTAGGTAATATCAATCGGGATGGGAGGGAAGCTGGTGAAGATGCTTCCGAACAGGTCAAGAAGTGTTTCAATACTAACTATGCTTGAGAAGAAGAAGAAGGTGGTATGGTCTGGGTCAGATTGCGGATGGATCATCCTTGAAAGCTCTGTACATAATTAAGTATCTACCGTCAATATCTCCGGTAGCGTACACATCGTTGAATGGACCGGTATGTGTGAGTATGATATTATACAGAACATTTTGCCGTTAAAAAGCTACCAAGGAAGGTTGGTGCACTAACAGATGCGATGACAAGGAGGAAGATGAATTGGAAGCATCCATGTGCCGATGATGTTGACCCAGAGAAAATTGACATCCACCAATCTCGAAGATTTACCCTACCGAATATACTTCGTTTCGATGACAATCTACGAGACTTGCAAATGAGCGCCGAGATGCAGATATACGTACCGGCGACCTTGCCGTACCGAGTACAATCCTGACTACTGTTCAAGAGGCCAAATCAAGTGCCGTATGGTAAAGAATACAATACCCAATACAATGCCGAATGGGTTACGAAGTTATATTACCGAAAATACTATCCCAAATAAGATCCCGACTCAGACTCGGCGATCCCGAGCTACTCAGCTACGATGAAAATTGACGACTACAAATCAACTTCGGAATCAACACCGATTCAAGCCTTCCAATTGATATTCCCTACGAAGCTGTATGAGATCAGTCGCCGGCGGAGCAACGACTTTCAAAAGAGAGGGATGACCGTACCGGAATCGTAACCCCTACCGCAAACAATTACCGTACCGGAAGTGCAGGAACGAAGCACCGTGAGATACATTCACTGATTGAGAAGGCTAGCAGCGACAAATGCGCCTGGAGATGAATCGACTAGTGGACACAGAGAACGACGAGAAGTGCACGGAGTCAAGTGATGGCAAGCACACATACAGATGAATCAACGAGCGTACGTAGAGAAGAAGCAGCAAGCACACCCGGTGGAGAGCCAGCAAGCTCACTCGGCGATCGAAGACGATAGGTGCACCGAGCATGCGACAAATGACGAGTATACCTGCCAATGCACCGGAGAGAGATGATAAGTCAAACGAGCCTGCTCCATGCTGAACGAGGGCAAATACAGCTACCGAAACAGTTCCGAACGAGATTCCGAATAACTGCAATATGACTACCGAATAGGACCACCGAACGAGATTGAATATGACCACCAAACATAACGAATAGTCTACCGAATGGCATCACGAGAGACAGCGGAGATAACTACCAAAGAGATCACCGAGACCTCACAGCGACGGACATCACTGCCGAAGTACTTCACATGGAGATCGAATGAGAGGATTACCGGGAGCCCTACCGTACCAAGCCACTGACCGAGATGTTTACCGAATGGCGTACCGAAGGATTAAGAAACTATCGCCGAACGGCATACCGAACTTAATGCCGAACCACCTTACCAGAGGCCTACCATATGACTACCGACAGGACAACGGATATTCTAACGAAGCTGCCTACCGAGATGGCCAAGAGAAGTCGACCAAGAACATACCGAAGCCGTCATCCGAATGACTTTCACAGAGCAGCGGTCCACCGGGACCCTACCAAATGCCGAATCAAGAGATGCCGAGATCTGCATATGCCATGCAAGAAGCGGCTTTCGGTGAGCAGAAGCCCGCTCCTATCACGGTGAGTATGACCACCTACTGTGAAGCTTACGTGTTAGATATGGATCAATGATATACCACCCACGCCCGATGCAATTGGCGTCAATTCTGCCACCCCCGAGTGGACACCGCGAGTGCAATATGCAAACCACAGTTACGATTCGCGGAGGGGAAGCTCACATCATTGTCCGAAGTCAAGACGGGATCCCCGTGATTATCGACTATTTCACCGACGCTACCCTGGCTAATTCCGATGATGGTCTATGCCTAGACTCAACTTTGTACGAGCACACATACAAGATGGCCGGAATCTTATGACCGGAAGTCTACCGACGAAGCGAGAGCCGAACCGAATTACGTGTCAAATCACAGAGATTACGATTACAATCCCGAATCACAATTACACTGCTACCGAGCCATGATGGCCATCGACAATCGATATGATGATGAAGTCGTCGACGGAGCAACGAATTTTCAAAGAGGGATATAGCCGTGTCTACACGATCAAGTCCTACCGACAAGTCGAAGCCCACCGAGAGCCAGTCTACCATGACACGCACCGACAAGTCTACCAAGAGTCGACCAACATTCTACTGAAGCCGCCTATCGAGAGCGCACCCATGAAGTCGATCGGATGGTCACCGAAGCGGACTTCGAAAGACGATTACCGAGTCAAGCAACATCGACGTGTCACTGCCAATTACCGATGACTATCGGCTGCAAGATATATTCTCCAGTGCATGCGGAAGCACTGCAGAGATCTCAGACAGCACAAGCGCACTTCAACTTGTTAAGTATAACCATCCTTAGAGAAGCTCACTTTCTAGGTGTCGACCAACGAGATGTGACCACGATTGACGTATACGATTGATGATCACCAATGGCTACGAACGATGCCGACAGCGGGAGCTCCCATCGATGCCAAATCATGAGCGGAAGCTCTACCACCCTGACGATGACGGCAAAGACCTACGCCGAGATGGTACGAGCTACGAGTGCGGTCCTGCATGGCAGGTCGGATCCTGTAGGAGTTCGGAAGTGAAGATAAGGAGGAATTGAGGTCCGAGACTCGGGAGCGGAGGACATGGGTAAATAGAGATCCGGAACTCGAGACCGGAGGAAAGTAATCAATTGGGCGTTCCTTTCTTCTGTTTCTTCTGTTCTCATCTCTTCTCTTCTCTTCTCTTCTCTTTTTCATACTTCATTACTTCATTCGATCTCGGCCCGGTACGAATGGCGTCGGCATGGGTTTTTACTACCTCCGGATCGCAGCCAAGTGGAGGTGGAGTTTCCCCGTGCGCCAGATCCGCCAAAAGGTCACCCTGAGCGGTACTGATCGGTTGTGGGACTTATGGGTTCGTACGAGTACGTATGCGGCAGGATTGTTTAATGTTTCCTTTCCTTTTATCTTTCCTTTTCGCTTGTACGGTTTATGCAGCCCAAGAGGTCTGCGCGTAAAGAGGGGGATAATGTAACGGCGGCAGGTGACGCGGGGCCGGGTAACGGCCTTTCCATATAGTCGGCTCGCCACGAGCCTTAGATCTCTAGCGATAATCTTACTATACATCTACACCTACTATCACTCGCATCCACGTTTGCAACCGTATTCCACTAATTACCACACGTATGCCTATGAGGCCGAACGCTGGCGTACGTGCCCTTACAGATGGCAGTATGGAGCGGGCGCAGAGCTCAAAGCTCAGGTGCGGGGTGCGGCCGCAACGGGTTTATATGTTTCTATCTTTTATCTTTCATTTGTCAGCAGGGACGAAGGGTAGCGGGTGGGGAGCTCCGCCATCTAGCCGGTTCGCCCGGAGGCGGAGGGGGCTATTCAGGTCCTGTCATACTCTAGTAAGAGTGAATACAGTATGATTAAACAACAACAATATCTGATGACCTATCTTAGCAATCAATAACACCAACTATGACCAGATCAGCCTACCCGCTTTGTCAGGCGAATATTCTCTTTGGAAGCCACCAATATCTTTTTGGTAATTCTCCTCCATCGACATAATCAGTGCACTTTTGAGTCGTTCCTCCTCTGTCTCATTATCCTCATCCACTTCTATTGAAATAGCTAATGCACGTCCAAGTCTTTATTCGTTGGTATCATTGTTGTGACATACCTCGCACATAACGAAGTCTTCATTCGTCTGTATCATGTTGACTAGGGATTTGGCCCGGCGGCTTACGGCCCCCATTGGCCTCGCCTGCCCCCACCAGCCTCGCCTGCCCCCACCGGTCTCGCCTGCCCCCACCAGCCTCGCTTGCCCCCATCGGCCTCGCTTGCCCCTGTCGGTCTCGCTTGCCCCTGTCGGCCTCGCCTGCCCCCATGGCGAGGAGGACGGCTTGGCACTGGTACTCGGCATTGGGCTCCGGCTTTGGCAGTCGGCATTGGGTTTTCCTTCTCTCTCTTTCATATATAAAGTCCATAGCTTTCCTTCTCTTTGTATCGATAGACAATTCATCATCTTCTCTTCTTCTCCATCATCTTCTCGTGTCAACATATCATTGTCGTTATCTACCTCCAGAGACATAGCAAGTTCAAGTCGTAGTCTTTCCTCATCTATTCCTGAATCGTCGTGATCGTCGCTTTGCTGCAATATCTCCAGTGAACGCCGTAATCGTTCTTCGCCGTCGTTATCGTCTTCTAAAGACCTAGCGATGGCAAACTGCAGCAACCAATCCTGCAATTTGATCGAAAGTGTTTCCAGTACCTCGCGAAGCCCATGCTCCACTCTGATCTCATCTGACAATCGCCGTGACGCCTCACGGTTCTCACGTAATGAAGCCAAGCTAACCATGGTAAAGATTGCTGAGGGATGATCCTCGACCAATGTCGTCCAAATTCTATTAGTTGCCTCCAGTGCTCCTGACAGCTGAAAGTCAATGCGAGGTTATTCATGCTAGTCAAGGTATCTGGATGCTCTTGCCCGAGCACCCTCTTGAGCGTCTCCATGACCTGCACAAACAGCTCCTCGGCCGCCTTCCGTCGCTCCTGGTTCCAGTATGTCGATGCGAGGTTGGCCATGCTAGTCAAAGTAGAGGGATGCTCTTTGCCGCGTATCCTCTTTCTCGTCTCCATGACCTGCACAAACAGCTCCTCAGGCACCTTCCACTGCCCCTGGTTCCAAAATGTCGATGCGAGGTTTACTATGCTGATCAAGGTATCTGGATGCTCTTGACCGAGTACTCTCTTTCTCGTCTCCATGACCTGCACCTTTAGCTCCTTGGCCTCCTTCCATCGTCGATGCACAACGAGAATCCCATGGAGAGCGTCAGAGAAGCGCGCTGGATATGTGATACAGGAAGGGTCCGAAGGGACCTTCAGAGCAAGGGCCACGATGGCCACAATGTTGAGATATGAATACCCTCGGAGGTGCGACGGACAGCATCCCCCGGGAAGACGAAATGGAGACCGCAGACTGAGAGAGAGACTGATAAGGAGACTGAGGCTAAGACCGACGGACACCTAGATGGAGACCGACGGAGACCGAGACAGAGACCGAGACAGACTGATACGGAGACCAGCGGAGACCCACGGAGACCAATGGCGAATCGATAGGCGAATGAGGTTCATGGAATCAATAGACGGACGAGGTTCAAGGAATCAATTGACGAACGGTGTTCAACGAACCGATATACGGACAAGGTCTAAGGAATTGATAGACGGATGGGATTCCAGAATTGATAAGCGGTAGCAGGTCGACAAAGAATGAGCGGATTCTGGCTCGGGTGAACAAGGAGTGAATGGATTGTCGCACGTTTGGTTTGAGCCAGCAAAGAAAGAGTGAGTGGATTCTTACTCGGATGCAAGAGTGACTGGATTTTCACTCGGCTAGGAGAACTTGTGTTTGAGAAGGTTGTTTCGGAGGAGCTCTGGGCATGGTTGATTATTTGGGGGGAGCTTTAGGCAAAGCTGTATCGTTCATTACTTTAGAGTATAGTACATGCGGTCGTGATACTGCCCTGGACGAGTATGGGGAGGGTTTTGAGTGCAGTTATCACGTGGCTTGGTTTAGGGTTGAGTGCGGCGGAGCGGCATGCACGTTAGCTCTTGTGTACGTGTTATTTAGACTTAGAGAAGTCAAGTTCAGTTCAGTCAAGAAAGAGTCAGCACAACAGACCCCGTCACAACAGATGCGAGGTTCGATATGCTGCACAAGGTAGAGGGACGCTCTTGACCGAGTGCCGTCTATCTCGTGTCCATGACCAGCACCCAGTGTTCCTAAGCGGCCAGGCCTGCAGGCTTTTCCGGCCGGCCTGGCGGCATTTCTTGACGACCTGGCAGCTTTCTTGGCTGCCTGCAGGCTTTTCTTGGCGGACTAAGCCTAAACAGAATATTTTGTTTGAAAAATTCTCTGCTGCCTATACTAAGAAAGTCTCCAAAGTACGTAACATAAACCATATCCAACTCAATCATCGTAGCCCTGCCATTGCTGTATTCCATTTCTCAACCAGACTAACGCATATGCAAGCCGATGCAGGTTTTTTAAATCACGTGCAGGCCGGCCGGGCTGCTTAGGAACACTGCCTGCACCTCCAGCTCCTCGGCCTCCTTCCATCGCCCCTGGTACCTGTATGTCGATGCGAGGTTGCCTATGCTGATCAAAGTATCTGGATGCTCTTGGCCAAGTACCCTAATTCTCGTCTCCATGACCGGCACAAACAGCTCCTCCGCCGCCTTCCATCGCCCCTGGTTCCAAAATGTCAATGCGAGGTTGTTTATACTGATCAAGGTATCTGGATGCTCTTTGCCGAGTACCCTCTGGCTCGTCTCCATGACCTGCACAAACAGCTCCTCGGCCTTCTCCAATTGCCCCCGGTTCCTGTATGTTGATGCGAGGTTGCCTATGCTGGTCAAGGTATCTGGATGCTCATTGCCGAGTACCCTCTTTGTTATCTCCAGGACTTGCACATACAGCTCTTCGGCCTTCTTCTGTCGCCCCTGGTTCCAGAATGTCGATGCGAGGCTGCCCATGCTGGTCAAGGTATCTGGATGCTCTTGCCCGAGTACCCTCTTTCTCGTCTCCACGACCCGCACAAACAGCTCCTCGGCATCCTTCCGTTGCCCCTGGTTCCAAAATGTAGATGCGAGGTTGGCAATGCTGGTTAAGGTATCTGGATGCTCTTGTCCGAGTACCCTCTTGAGTGTCTCCATGACCTGCACCTCAATCACCTTGGCATCCTTCCATCGCCCCTGGTTCGAAAATGTCGATGCGAGGTTGCCCATGCAAGTTAAGGTAGAGGGATGCTCTTTGCCGAGTACCCTCTTACTCGTCTCCATTACCTGCACAAACAGCTTCTCGGCCTCCTTCCATCGCCCCTGGTACAAAAATGTCGATGCGTGGTCGTTCATGCTGGCCAAGGTAGAGGGATGCTCGTGGCCGAGTACCCTCTGAAGCGTTTCCATGACATGGACTTCTAGCTCCTCAGCCTCCTTCCATCGTCCCTGGTTCCTGTATGTCGATGCGAGGTTGCCCATGCTAGTCAAGGTAGAGGGATGCACTTGGCCGAGTACCCTCTTCAGCGTGTCGATGACCTGTACCTCCAGCTCCTCGGCCTCCTTCCATCGCCCCTGGTTACTGTATGACGATGCGAGGTTGGCCATGCTGGTCATGGTATCTGGATGTTCTTGGCCGAGTACCCTCTTTCTCGTCTCCATGACCTGCACAAACAGCTCCTCGGCCTCCTTGCATCGCCCCTGGTTCCAAAATGTCGATGCGAGGTTGTCTATGCTTGTCATGGTATCTGGATGCTCTCGGCCGAGTACCCTCTTGAGCGACTCCATGACTTGCACCTCCAACTCCTCGGCCTTCTTCCATCGTCCCTGGTTCCTGTATGTCGAAGCGAGGTTGCCCATGCTGGTCAAGGTATCTGGATGCTCTTGCCCGAGTACCCTCTTTCTCATCTTGATGTCGTGCACCTCCAATTCCTCGGCCTCCTTCCATCGCCCCTGCTTCCTGTATGTCGATGCGAGGTTTCCCATGCTAGTCAAAGTATCTGGATGCTCTTCGCCGAGTACCCTCTTTCTCATCTCCATGACCTGCACCTCCAGCTCCTCGGCCTCCTTCCATCGCCCCTGGTTCCCGTATGTCAATGCGAGGTCGCCTATGCTGGTCATGGTATCTGGATGCTCTTGGCCAAGTACACTCCTTGTCATCTCCATGACCTGCACAAACAGCTCCTCGGCCTCCTTCCATCGTCCCTGTTTCCTGTATGTCGATGCGAGGTTGCCCATGCTAATCAAGGTATCTGGATGTTCTTGGCCGAGTACTCTCTTGAGCGTCTCCATAACCTGCACAAACAGCTTCTCGGCCTCCTTCCATCGTCCCTGGTTCCTGTATGTCGATGCGAGGTTGCCCATGCTAGTCAAGGTATCTGGATGTTCTTGGCCGAGTACCCTCTTGAGCGTCTCCATGTGATGCACAAACAGCTCCTCTGCCTCCTTCCATCGCCCCTGGATCCTGTATGTCGATGCGAGGTTGGCCATGCTGATCAAGGTAGAGGGATGCTCGTGGCCGAGTACCCTCTTCAGCGTATCTATGACATGGATAAACCGCTCCTCTGCCTCCTTCCATCGCCCCTGGTACCTGTATGTCGATGCGACGTTGCCTATGCTGGTCAAGGTATCTGGATGCTCCTGGCCGAGTACCATCTTTGTCGTCTCCATGGCCTGCACAAACAGCTCTTCGGCCTCCTTCCATCGCCCCTGGTCTTTGTATGTCAGTGCGAGGTCGCCTATGCTGGTCAAAGTATCTGGATGCTCGTGGCCGAGTACCCTCTTTCTCGTCACCATGACTTGCACCTCTAGCTCCTCGGCCTCTTTCCATCGTCCCTGGTTCCTGTATGTTGATGCGAGGTTGGCTATGCTGGTCAAGGTATCTGGATGCTCTTTGCCGAGTGCTCTCTTGAACGTCTGCATGACCTGCCCCTCCAGCTCCTCGGCCTCCTTCCATCGCCCCTGGTTGCAGAATGTCGATGCGAGGTTGCCTATGCTGATCAAAGTATCTGGATGCTGTTGGCCGAGTACCCTCTTTCTCGTCTCCATGACCTGCACCTGCAGCTCCTCGGCCTCATTCCATCGCCCCTGGTTCAAAAATGCCGATGCGAGCATATTTTTGACGGATATGACATCCAAGTTTGAGGTAATGTTAGCAAACTTTAGTAGCTCCTCGAGCAATCGTTGTTCTTCCTTCTATTCCCCCAGATTTGTGTGCGATTGTGAAACATTAATGATAGACTGAATATAATATGGAGAACCGACTCCGTCTGTTTTTTGTATTTTGTCTCTGATCCGCATTCGCAGCGTTTTTGATTCCGTAAATTCCCCTAATGCATCCAAGAGATTTCCGATGACTGTGTATAAGCCCAATGTTAAGAAATGGAGCCCCCCAAACTCTCGTTTCATATCGGTAACCTCTCTTTCGTACTCTTCCAGGGCTTTTTTCAGTGTTTTCAATCCCCATGCTCTATATTCATGAATAAGGTCCACCTGAACAAGTACATTGAGTTCATGCTTCCTCCGATTCTTCCAGATTGCAGGCTGCACTGATTTAATCGCAATCGTCAAATCCTTGGTGTGTTTACTGCTTTTGTGTAGCCATAAGTGACATTTACCCATATCTGACCTAACTCCAAATCCAATCCGATAACAGAAGGCAATCTGAAAGGCGATGTGCTTAGCAACTGGTCGATTTTGATTGCGGAGGTAGTTTTTCTGGAGGCAGTCTATGACTTGTGCCCGCAAACGATAATCGACTGCTATGAGATCAGCAAGATTTTCGGCAATCTGGAACAAGTAGTCAGCTAAGTGTTTAAAATCTATACATATGGTGATTCTTACACTGAAATCTGCACAACTTGCAAGTTCTCTTGTGGTATCCAACTGTTTTACAGAACAGTCATGTAATTCAATTCTAAATCTGTCAGCAATCCCTTGGGTTAGGGTTGTATCTTGGATGAAATTCACTGTTCATGGCGGAGGAGACCCAGTAATTTCCCGATATCAGAAGTCCGTCCGTCTGGGATCTTGGAAACAGTCAGGCTGAAAAATTTCTGCAGCTTGATTTTTTGCTCGTCATTCAAGTCTGGCATTGTTTGCATGAATTCATATGCAATACCCTCCACTTTGTCGTCATCTTTTATCTGTTCAAGCAATGTGCGAGGGCCATAGGGTGCACCAAACGAAATCAACTCAGTCGATCCTTCTGCCGTAGTTTGCGGAATATCAGGCAGGTTGTTTGCAAACAGAACCCAAAGACACAGCATACCAAAGGAGTACACATCTGTCTTTTTTGCTTCCAGTAATGTGAACTCCCTAAAATGATGCTCGGGAGCATTCCACGGCCGTGACTTCGGCAGAAAAACCTTTCCTTCTTCTGCAATTGCAAGAGTAGAATACCCGAAGTCGGCCACCTTAACTGTAGACTTGTCAGTAGCGTTATTGAACACGAGCACGTTTTGTGGCTTAATATCGCCATGAATCACATCTGTGTCCATGTTAGACTTTCAAAGGCTAAATCCAATTTGGAATGACAAACCATAAGCATGCAATGCCATGATGGCACTTCCAATATCGGCACAGATTTTGAGCCGATCATTGATCGACATGTTGATGCCCTCTTGAACGTTCATGAACTGTTGTAGATCCCACGCTGCTTTCTGAAAGACCAGTACAGGGACGGCTTTCTCCGTCCTAGGCTTTATTTCCCAGCAAATACCCTCGAGGTCGACTATATTGGAGTGATTTTGAATAGGTGGTTGACTCAAAATCAGTACTTCTGACATTATTGGTAAAAAATCCTGTGCTGATTTTCCATTGTCGTGAAACCGCTTGAATGCGAGGGCCCTGTCGGTACTGAATGTAGACTGGCTTATCGTCCCAGTACCACCCTTGCCCAGATTACCGAGAGCAGGCTGCCACGTAATGGGGAGGAAGTCGACATTGTATTTTTGGACGATTGAAAGAAATGTGATGAGGTCGTTTTGGAGATCACCGCTGGTAGGATTCTTGGGGGTGGCGGAGTAGCGGGTGAACATTCCATCGGAATGTGATACAAGTGCGGAGTGGCGCTGTGTAAACATTGGTATGCGCTCCTAGCGGTGCAGAAAAGTAGCAACCGATCGAGTTGTGAAAGATAGTAGAATAGTATACGTAGTCTTGTAATGCTGTTTATTCAGTGCTGCACCGCTTAGACCTTACAAACACTTTGCAAAGACCACACACCCGGAGAAAGGGAAATTGTACACACTTAATACTAAACAATGTTCACTGTATGGTGAATTTTTGCCAACTGCTAGGCACCCGAATACTAATGTAACCAGTGAATGAGGCTATGTAACCAAAGTGCAGACGGAAACGCACGTTAGACAAGGCAGCATCGTGCGTTTGCGCGTGCGCAACTGTCGCTCAGCCTCATAAGTTAGCGGTCCGCTGCATTATGCGGAATGGCTGGCTTACAGCAATGCCTCATGTACATGTATAATGACGAAATACGACTTCATGCAAATTGATGAATTCTCAAAGCAGCATACTAGGGATCGAGGATAAGTGATTGGACGCGCATTTGTGGTGTACAATATTGATGGGAAAGCGGGCAGAAAGTGAGCGGACGCTTGGCATTTTCGCGAATCACGGGCAACGTTTGAAAGCCAATTCCTCAACACTACACAGGTCAATTTGTTAAGAATGGAATTACAAGTAGTATACATATGTAAGAAGCTCTGCCATGGTATAGGACCACCATTTCTGCGAAGCAGGGTACAGACCCTCCTAGGCATGCTATCTATCCTCCAATGAATATGCTCCCACAGTAACTCCTCCCACAGCGCTGCGCAACAATAATAATTTGCTCACGGCCATGAGGTCGTTGATTAGGGTCCCACATTACTTTTCTGAAGTGCGCTTCCCACACAGGCCATTCATTGATGATTGCACCTCCTTGTACCATTCATTGACAATGTGTTGAATGGCAGTTTAGCCCATTCCAATTTTCTATTGCATTTCACAAAGGAATGTCCTTCAGACTTCAGCTGAGTAACCCAAGTGGATTGTTTGTGTGTTGACTCCCTTCTCCTGCCGTCAGGGTGGCTAGGCATGACTATGTGTGGATTTAGGAGCCTGGGAACCTGTCGGAGGTTGCACGATGTGAAACGGGTGCGGGTTCGCTCACTTTCTTCACTCGTCTGGCGGAGCGGTGAATAGTAGTTGAATGTCAGCTTGGTAGTTTCCTGCTGTCGCTTGTGCTTAATTATACCCGAATGTTTGTAATTCTGTTTGGCTGCCTTGTTGCATGTATATTAGAAGTCTGTATTAGCATCCTTGATAATACAGTTACGGGCTTGTATGAGGACGTGGGATGGAATCGATGAATGGCTGTATGGCATGGATGAGAATCGGGTCTCACACAAGCTACGAGTTTTATCTAGATTAGAACAGTGCGTATTCATACGCCCATGGAAACTCTTGTAAACATATATACATCATGTGTCGCCTCATAGCATTCTCATTGGCCGGAATCATTCAACATGTGGCAGTGCGTCGGTTTCTGTAGCGTCATCCGGAATATGTGATCGTCATTTTCCCAGAACTTGAGCGCTATCGCCACGTGACGTTTGGTTTTTATGAGGGAAAATGGAGGAGATAGGTGCAGCACAACAGCTAAAGGTAAACGGTAAAAAGAGTCAGAATAATCCGCACGTGTGCGATGAGCATGCCATATGCTCAAATCCTTTCTACTTCTTTACTTGAGATATGTGAACTTCTTAGTCGACAACTCAAGTATGCTAACCAAATCTTGATATTAACTCCAGAGCTCGACGAAGTTCATATCCTATCGGCCGCAAACCCGCCACTGCGTCTTGTATCTAAAAGACATTTTGAGCATCGACAGATGGATATACCATCGTCTTCTAAAAAAAGTAACATACCTGCTAGCAGGTGAGTCCTCGTTCCCGCGTACATACAATGAGTAGTACCGTCATCGAAGCAGGCAGTGCAGAAACTTCTACTTACCCTGCAGGGATTAGATGAACTAAGACGTGGCGTTGATGTATGGGGTCATTCACTCAGAGCCATTACATGACATGCAGCCAAAGTGCTGGCGGACCCCAAGGCCGATTGACAAGGCACTTTTGCAACATTTCGCGTGGCACGAGAATAATCACCAAAGTGATACAAATCATAAATAATGTTTATAATACTCACGGGTATACCGCCGCAGACACATAGCCGCATAACTAAACCACAGCTCAGCCTTCCATTCGCAAAGGAGTGTGGTGCAGTTGGGACATAACCCGTTTGGAAATATTTACTTGTGCAGAACCCGACCCAAAATAAATGAAGCGGCGCAATGATGGGGTTTTCCGACCTCGCATCACTGATAACTAAGCTGTAATGTTATGACTAACAAGTTGCATTAGTGTGATTATCGGATTGTGTTGCGCCTTGCACGATTGAGCCGCATGTTTGTTCGTGTGAACATTCGAGAGATATTTGCTCAGACAGAATTAGCTTCCTCAGTCCCCAACATCCAAAGGCATCCAATAATACCATCAGTTGAAGGACTACAGTGGCTTAGACCTTTCCTTAGATTTATACCTAGTCTCAGAATTCTTTCAAAAAATTGAAAAAACAGCAATATACATTGATATGGTAATTAACAGTTGAACATTGTGATTCAAAAACCCGCAGAACAGCTAAACATTTGTGTTGCAAGTGAATGCACCATGCCAGTACATACATATACGGTCAGAACTGCCACATAAATGTTGACTAGGGATTTGGCCCAGTGGCTTCCCTAGTGTCTGGTGCTGGCGGGCTTGGGCCTGAGGCCGGTGGCTTACGGCCCCCTTTGGCCTCATCTGCCCCCACCAGTCTCACCTGACCCCACCAGTCCCGCCTGCCCACGTCGGCCTGGCCTGCCCCCATGGCGAGGAGGAGGGCTCGGCACTGGTACTCGGCATTGGGCTCCGGCTTTGGTAATCGGAATTGGGTTTTCCTTCTCTCTCTTTCATATACCAGTCCATAGTTTTCCTTCTCTTTGGATCCACAGACTATTGAGCTTCTTCATCCTTTCTCTTTTGCTTTTAACAGGTTATGAGCCCGGTATTTCCCTCCTAATCGACCTCTTTCAATCGATCAATTGATACACCCTGCGATTTTTCGCTGGGTTGACATGGTGTCCCCATAACTTGGGTTGACTTGGTGTCGTCGCTCCGTGGGTGGACTTGGTGTTCCCACTCCTTCGGTCGACTGTGTGACGACCTCTAGTCAACTTGGTGATGACATCCCCTTCTTGCTGACTTGGTGACGGCAACGTCATTGGTCGACCGTGTGACGACCTCTTGCCGACTTGTGACGACAACCCCTTCGGTCGACTGTGTGACGACCTCATGTTGACTTAGTGACGACAACCCCCTTCGGTCGGCTGTGAGTCGACATTCTGTCGACTTGGTGACGACAACCCACCATAATGACCGCCACAGTTAGCATACTCAATGACAGGAGTTATCGTCAGTGGGCTATTGAACCGGAAACCGTCCTGTTCCAGCAGGGGTTTTGGAAGTTTGTTACTGATGAGATGCGTGTTGCACGGCCTCCAGTTATACTATTGACACCTGGCGAAACCCCAACGACTCCCAAAGTGGCCCACGACCCCCGGGACTGTGAATATAACTTTTGTTCTAGTCAGTTCACGGAGGATGTCAGTCCGCGGAGTGACTAGTCAACCCGCGGAGTAACTGGGCTCCATGAACTGACCGGTCACTTCATGGAGTCTACCACAACTCCGTGAACTGACTAGT
>Ga0307515_10011076_pt1 | contig 17161 bp, 10 predicted proteins | sample 17_EM_MG_FD_194513 | JGI IMG/M metagenome (GOLD analysis project Ga0307515, IMG submission 194513) | Populus trichocarpa ectomycorrhiza microbial communities from riparian zone in the Pacific Northwest, United States - 17_EM | ecosystem: Host-associated > Plants > Roots > Unclassified | place...
TTTGGTAGAGCTTGGTGCAGAGCCCTTACAGAGCTTTCGGTGTTTTGAAGTTCGTCACGTGGATTCTGCCACAACTTACCGCGCGCAACATTTTTTGAACCAATTAAAAGCTGGCTTGGCAAAGTTTAAAATCCAGGACCCGAAAATATAGACCACTCGTACCTCGGGTCAATAATGGTTTAGTGTATCTCAAATGCGCGGGAACCAAATCTTAGAACTATTTAATCCCAAGAGTAGAACCACAGTAGCCATACGACACACTAAAGCCCGGAGAACTTCATGAATGCGCAGCATACACTTCCCATTTCTTCACATCGATTACATTCATGTCCAGTCCGATCCCCAACACCGTTCAACTTCAATGTCAACCATACCCATCAATCTAGCAAGAACCCTAAATCTTGTACACAAGCCCATCAGAGTACCTGCGTGCAGCGTTAGCGGATGCTTCTTTATTAGAAGGATGTGGAGGGCACTCACATAATCTTATTCCTCTCAGAAAGCACGTTCAACGCTTTGTCAGCCTCCTCATAACCAAACTCTTCCCTACTACCGCCTCTTGCGATCCTCGCGTTCACAGCTGCAACAAGCGGTTCAACATCCGCAGCATCATTTGCAAATAGCGGCCCGTCGATCAGTTGGCCCAGCGCCGTCTGGAAGATCTGCAGGCGGGCCGGCGTGATGGCGGTGCCCGCTCCGGCGGCTGAAGCCGCCGCTTGAGAGTCGTCCTGCGTTTCCGTTTGCGAGGGGAGCAGCTGGGACGCAGGCTGGGAAGAGGCAACGGAGAACTGTGACGAGGGACCTGCTGTGCCGACTGCGCCTGTTCGGCTAGACCTTGTGCGCTGGGTCCGCGGTGTAATGGTATATAAGTCATCTCCTGCCGAATCGTCATCGTCATCATCGTTCGAATTAGGTCCGGCGGCTCCGTTTCCGTTTGCGGTGCCGTTCCCTCGTCCACCACGCTGGCTTCTCGTACTTGGTCCGCCTGTTCGGCGTGGTGTGGTACCACGTTGGGTATCATCGCCACCGTCATCATCGTCTGAGGAGTTGTCGTCCGAATCGCTCGACATGACGTCTGGCTCTCTGGTTATCTTCCTCCTCTTCCTTCTCTCGACCTCGACAACTTCCTTGAAGAGGGCGAAGCGTAGGATTCCTTCTGCGACTTTGGCATCCTTTTCCTCGACGCGGTTCGAGAGCCTTGCTTTTGCGTGCGCAGTAGCTAAACGGATGAGAGTTTCGAGTGTACGCGCCGTCATAGGGCTCGTGCGCCTTTGATTTGTTTCGAGTTCGTCGTTACGGAGAGCCGAGTATGTCGCCACGATGTGATCCGCCGCGCCTTTCGTTAATACCGGCTTGATCCGATTCTTCGCATATTGAATATACTTCTTGATGAAAGGGATACTGAGCACTTCGACTCTCTTTGCCGCACCTCTTCCAACGGTAATATTAACACCAGAGTGCAGCATGACGTTGTACTTCTCGTAGACTTCTGTCGGCTTATTCACATCTTCGCCATCGTCAAGACCGACGCCTAGTGTCTGTACGCCCTGATCTCTCACCGGTGCGCCCTCCTCAGTGCCCGGCTGTCTGTACCGATGCATACGCAGAACGTGCTCGCTGACATGCCTGTCCCTCGCATCCTCGATATCATCTGTAACGACAAACAGCAAATCGAAACGGGACAGAAGCGAGTCTGGCAGAGCAATATTGCGGTGTGGATCCTTATGAGTGTCGTACTGGCCAAATATGGGATTTGCAGCTGCAATAACACTGCACCTTGCATTCAAACTGGTATGGATTCCAGCTTTGGCAATTGTCACAGTTTGTTGTTCCATTACTTCATGGATGGCAACTCGATCTACATCGCTCATTTTGTCAAACTCGTCAATACAAACCACGCCACGGTCGGCAAGAACCATGGCACCAGCTTCAAGACGGCGTTCACCAGTTTCCTTATCTGAGGTCACGGCAGCTGTAAGACCAACACCTGAGGAGCCACGGCCAGTTGTTGCAATGGCAAGGGGAGCCGTATTGAGAACGAAGCGGAGGAGCTGGGATTTGGCTGTCGAAGGGTCACCGACCATCAAAATGTTAATATCGCCACGAAGATGAGTGCCGTTATCGAGATTCTTCTCCATACCGCCGAGAAGCATGAGAAGGATTGCTTTCTTAATGTAATCATGTCCGTAGATGGATGGTGCCAATGATTGGGAGAGCAGGTCAAAAACTCGCCGGTTCTTGGAGATTTTGTTAATGTTACGGATATCGGTGTCGGTGATGGTGGCTTGGGCAATGCCGCCACCTGATTTAGAGGAGAGTAGAATCACGTTGTTGGCTAGGATGAGGGTACGGAAGGTAGAGCTGCCAGAGCTTGCGTTGCGATTTCCTAGGGAGCGATAGATACCAACAAGCTGAATGCGGTCACCGGGCTTGACACGGTCCACGAGGTCATCGTCCATGATGACATCTACGCCGCGTGGGAGCTGTCCAGCGGGTGCTCGTTCGGGCATCTCTTGAATCGAGATTGTTTGGTGGTCACGGTAGGTGCAGTAGCCGTATTCTGTGATGAGCTGGAGGCGCATAAGAAATAACTCTTTACAAAGGTTACAAAACTCACGGGATTGCCATCATCATCCTCCGTGGGATATACACTGGTGCTAGCCGCTCCATTTGCTGTCATCGTTTGATCTCGGTACTCGCGGGAGTGGAATTTTTTCTGGTTCTCATTGTAATGCACGCTTTTGACAACTTTTGGCCGCACAAGCGAGCATTTTGTGACGATTCCTTCCAGTGAAACCATATGGTTGAGCTGATTTGAGCCCAGTGTTCGAGGATTGCAAGCATATTCGCCAAAACTCCCAACATATGCACAGTAATAAACCTAGGTCCATCAATATTGCTCCTGTTTGGTGTGAAGGTTATGAAACATACCACCTCGTCGGCACTTTCTTTCGCCGGACGATTGGGAAGGGTCTTTACGACGTTTTTCAATGCCATATCGAATGCTGGCACAAAGTCAAACGGTGAATTGAGTAGACTAGCATGTGTTAGCTTTACTTCCGCGCTTGAAGTCGTTATCACATACCCATCTGACAGATCTCTATTATGCGCCCTGATTTCGTCCAAGCTGACCTATTTTCCATAAACAAGAGTTTCACTTCTGCCTAGCGTATTACAAGCATACTGTAAGTCTCCGCAAGCCTCGATTAAGCATCAACACGATTTCCGCTCGGTAGCTGTGTGATATCAGTGTGGGCTCTGAACCGGGGGCTTCGGTAGCTGAGGGAATACCTTCGTGCACGTTGATCGCCTGTGACAAGCGTTAATTGCAGTACTCAAATAAGGATGTAGTAAACATACTTGGGTCTAAGAACTCTTCTGCGGCCCGTATGCGATCTCGTACCGCTTCATCCCTAATTTGGCCGTCCATGCTGAAGGGGTTGCGTCGTTCAGGGTTGCGTCTTCTTCAATATCTCCTTTCTCACAATGTATTACGAGTTATTGAGACAGGTTGAGAAAGGGTAAGGGGGTTGAGAAGCAAGTTGTCGTGGACTGGGAGATTTGCGCAAAAGAGGGGTGAAATTGGTAGTTGGGGCTAGAGCAAAAGTCGCGAGTCGCGTCCAGGAAAACCACCATGACCACTTTACACGCTCGCGATGACGCTAGGCTTTTCTAAGAATTTAGTCTACCGCCTCGTTTAACGCCATAATCCCCAGCCACTCATGTCACTACGAAACCTCAGCACTCAGCATACGCACATATCCTACCGCGCCTACATGCTGCTCGTATGTTTCGCTCGCGCTGATGTTGTATAATTATCTATCAGCCTAGCAGCTGGCTTTCGCTTCCGAAGGGTAAAATAGCGATCGGCCCCTGCGCATGGCTGTGCAATTTTGTCTTGAGTCGTTCTATTATTATATCGGCTCTCCTCTTCGGCTTCTACTCTTCCGTCATCTTTCAAATATCTGTTGATTTAAGGTACGAGATTCTGCCTGGAATTGTTGATACATCTTTCTCTGACACAAATCATGCTTTCGCTGGACCTTTCCGAAGAACACTGGCTGTACAGTGACGTCTTCTGCGCGATATGCGGAACGGCCTTCTGGCGATATCCGTGCGAAGAATGGGCTGGAAAGGTCGTGCTCCTGACCGAGCATGATTCCTCAGACGGACTTCCACCCATCGCCGGCTGGACTCTCAAACACGAATCAAAACGGGGCGCTCAGGTGCTTGAATGGCCAGCTGTTATTACCGAAGGTTCGCGCTGCCAACTTATTCACGGAGAGGCTTCGGTGAATGCCTACAGCGATTGGGACCTGTCGCAAAATTTCCCGGTACACGAAGCCTGCCTGGAACTCGCAAAGCAAATCATCCGGATCCGGTCGAAAAACAATGATTCCACGATAAAGAGTCGCACACGACAAGTCACATCCGTCTCTGATCTTTTCGAGGTACTGATGGCCCGGCGATCGACTTGGGACTGGGGGATAACCGAGAAACTGGACGCTCCCCATAACTATTACTTACCTCGAGAGTACTATGTTCACAATATTTACTATGACCGGGAGTGTTTGACCAAGGAAGAAAAGGATGTCCTGGAGGCCGATCCTCTCGATATTCCTAACTTGGCCGAGAGTCTTATTTCTTGTCTTCAGCCTCTTCCGCAACGGCCTCGGGAGGATTTGTCGGCCTTCCGCATGCAATTTCAAAGGAGAATCGAAAGTTTGCCTGCAGAGCTGTTCCTATCTGTCCTCGACTACCTATATCCACTTAAGATTGACTCTTCTGAATGCACCCGGCTTCTCTCTCCCTCTATCTGGAAAGGAATGCTTCTCAATGGACAAATCATTCCATTTCTGTCCGATCTAGATAGCAACGACTTCGACCAAGAGCTATTGAACTGCTCACGTCCGGCGGAATTAGACTATGAGCGCCTTGTCCGCCAACTCACTCAGGTCACTCCCAAACTCAATATGGAATTGCTGCCCGGCTTGCCCGCAGGCCTCCGCAATAGAATACGTATATGGAGGCTGGTGCAAGAAATGTACGTCGGGGACTACGGTGATTGGTACAATAAATGTATGTCGGGGACAATTTGAAGAGGTGTAGATTTTAAAGAGGAGGTTACGAAGTTTCTAATGAACGATCTCTCCGGCATCTTGACTTTCATCATATTATAAATCGTCTTTTCTCGATGACGGTTGCGGTTTGGGGTCTTTATTTCATATCAAAGATTCTTGCCCATTACTCAATCTACCGGTGTCAACTCCTAATTTATTCCGAAAGTCAGTCAGGCGGTCCTGTTCGAGATTATTTTCCACACATAAAGATATTATCTCCAACCCCCTCGAACAACACCTGATCATCCTCGAAATATACCTGGTCATACTGCACATCCACACATTTCCCACCTCCCGTTGGTCCAACGTGCGGACAATGAACCTCCGGTCTGATCCTCGCCAACAACACATGCACGAACCGACACACGACATCATCGCCCCATAGCTCATCCGCAATACCAAATCGCTTGGTGTGTAGTACATTCACGCATTCAGCTACATCCTTATACTGGAGGTTCGACCCTGTGCACAGCTGTTGTATAGACCCGCACAGACCCAGAATGCTGTCGTCCACTGGCACCGCAATAGAGAGCGAGCCGGGATTATATGCCGAAGGGCAGTCTTTAGGCGCCGTGCCGCCAAAGTAGAGTTCGAAGAGGGTGAGATTTGGGATCCAGGCGTCGTAGGCTATGACGGCGCCGTCTTTGTCAAATTTCCAGAACGCAATCTATCGCCAACAATATCATGTTAGCAAATACGATCAAAGTAACGCCGCGCGTCAACTCTATCCCTCGAGCTCAGATGAGCAAGGAAACCAGCTGGAACTGAACTCGAGACCGGATGCTGTCCCGGCACAACTCACCTCCTTGAGATACGTCACATGTTTCCCGAAGTCAGGCCTGCTCTGGTTCAGAACTCTTGCGTCAAATCTCACCACGCTGCTCGCCACATCTCCGCAGCTGGAAAACTCAACCACATCCGCAGTTGCGAACGCCGCATAGAAAGGCGCTTGCGGCGTCGGCGCTAGCCCGAAAAAGTACTCTGCGCTCTCCTCAAAGCCACTAAAGTTGCCTAATGGCGACACGCGGCCCGTCGCGTTGGCATTGAAGAGGCCGGCAGGAATCGCGGAGAAGCCTTGCGTGATGAAGGGGACGTTGTTCGGGAATACAGTCAAGTTGTAGATGGCTTTGATGGTGGCGAGGTTGCGGGAAGCCTGGGAGGTGTGGTTTTTGGCTGAACCAAGAAGGATAAGGGTAGCGAGAGGGAGGAAGAGAGATATAATGTGGAAGTTCTTGATATTCATATTAGCGTGATAATAATAATGTAATCTAAAAAACTAGCAAATTGTTCTTTTGTGGCCCGATCCTGCGGGTATTGAGCGCCTCATGTAGTGTTTATAGAAGCAGTCCCTCCGAGGTATTCACGACCTGAGAAACCCTCCAAGGCCTCCACAAGAATGCACATGGATGCCACATACATAAGCCGATTCCATCTGCTAGTCTCAGCGCTGGTATTACCATAACTCACAGCAATTTCCCTGAGCAGGGCAAGGCGCAGCCAATCGCTTCAGAATCCAAAGGATTCTTCAGCCCGGAAGCCGTGATCCTACGACCATAACATCGGTATCCCTTGACCCGTCACCGTCCCACGAGTAAGTGGTCCGTGCACGAACACCCGTGTCAAAACAACGCGTACACCTATAGGTTCCATTAATTAATTACCTACTATAACGCAAAATAAGGTTCTACAGGAAGGACAAGTGCTAGCAACCTCATATCGAGCGACTTAACTCCTAAAATTGGGCGTGCATATTAAATTACTATAAAATCAAAAGCTTTATATTCCTCAGTACGAGCGTTAGATTCAGCTCGGTTAATTGGCTAGTTTTTATCGATAACCGTTGGATGCGAATTAACGGGTCAAGGGATACTGCAGGACCTCAAGGAACTTGGTGCTTGTTCCGACAGAAATGGCTCTTCTTCAAATAAATAAGGGAGCAGTAGTGTATTAGACAGAGCCGCACGGTTGAGTAATATTGTCAGCATCGTGACTCATGATCATCCCGTTCCTCTAGCGTCCTAATGAATCCTGTATGCAAAATGAACACTCGATTTGCGTACCCCAATCATATCCCTTGCACCGAGAACCATTTTATCGGTGCAAGGGATAGGGGCGGATAATCCCACAGCTCAGCTGTGGAAGACAGCCCGGAAGCTTCGGATCAGCCACAATTAGCTAGCTGAGCTTTGCAGGGCCTTTCCGCAACCACTGATCAATATCAGAGCGTACGGCAACTACACCACCTCTTTGCATCTTGTTGTAAGTGCGTGTTGATCGTGCCAATCAAACTGCGCGGAATTATACCCATTCTGTATAGAATTATACCTAAAATAGGTAGAAATATGTTGAAATGGTCGTGCTTGGTACTTAAAAAGGTATGAAATTAATTATACTGTTTGATCGCCAAGATCAATCTTCCCGTCTGCGCGTGGAGCTAACCCGATCATTCTAGTCTTGCAGGATTGGTGACTAATGATCCTTTACCACAATTTAATCTGCCTTTAGCCCTTCCCCTCACACTTACCGAGCGGAACTGGTCCTAGAATCGGACCCCGGTCAACAGCGTTAGGACCCTGCAAAGGAATATTAATCACTTGTGTCAACCATTGGACCGGATTCGACATATGACAGACATACCATTCCTGCGGTCTTGATAATTATCTAGATTAGCCCTGACTAAATTTGTAACTAGAGTCTCTAGAAAATCTGTGATAAGATCCTGCTGCAACACGCCCGGAATGGGGTTCCTACAACCTGCCGTTTTGAGCCGAGTATCTCTTTCTTAGCATATCCGTCCTCGGAAGATCTGCCCCTGGCTATACCTAGCTATGGTTTGGTTTTGGAGAGCTACCAACAGCTTTCATTGGTGCTGGAGGTACGATAGCTCAGGCGTAGATGCCTACAGAGCTAAGGAGATAATATCATCTGGTATCGGTGACCAACGGTATGATAGGGATATATCTTCTATTCAGTACGGTGGGAGGTAGATTGTGTCAAATGGGCCTTAGAAAGTTGCTCCTCGACAATGCATGGCCTTTCCAAACATGGATATACCCTCTACTCGTCATCATCCCGTTTCAAGGCTAACCAGCGGATGTAGAAGTGATCTATGGCTCCTTATTTGCCTCATCATCTTTGTATTTCCATCTTACGACTTTTGCTTCTTCTCTTCTAACTTCTCTTTCCCAAAACTCTCCCCATAATCCTCCCACAGCTTCCCCACCTTCTCGCTAAACAAGTCTTCCCAAAACGACTCCTCCTCATACTTCTGCTCCCTCAACGCCTCATTAACACGCCTCACACTTCCCTCCCCAAACCTCTTCTCCAAATACTCCAGGAAATACCCCGTATGCTGGTACCCAGCGTCCCAATCGCCATCACTCTCCTGCTTCCAATGCGGCGGCACAAGCCCGCTCCGTAGACGTACCCAGTCGGCAATGCCCTCAATCAGCCCGCCCGGCGCGGTGCCCAACGCGTTCCACTGCCAGCAGTGCACCATCTCGTGACGGATGACGCCTAGCATCTCGGCCCTGCGGCGCGACTCCGGCACGCCCGCGATATAGTCGGTCGAGAAGTGGATCTCCTTGTGGTCGTCGTCAAGGTCCTTGCCGGCGGTGTAGGCGACGCCGGGCATCGAGCGCAGGACCAGCGTCACGGAGCGCGTGGGAGGGATGCAGTGCCGGGGCAGGCCGCGGTAGAGGTAGGAGAGCACGCCGGCGACGGCTTCTTCGAGTGCGGTGGGGGCGGAGAGGGAGGAGAGGAAGGATTGTGCGCCGGGTTGTGAGAGGTCGCGCAGCTCGAGGCGGAGGAGGGGAGTTCGTTTGGGCTTGGGGGTTGAGGAGGGCGGCGGGGCGGCGGGGGACATGGCTAGTTGGAAGTATTTTGGGGTGGGCGGGGGCATTAGATGGGTGATTGAGGTGGTGAGTACGTATTCATATGTAGAAGTATAGTAGGTGGTGTTGGGAGCTGGTAGCTGCCCGGGTGCAAGGCTGCTAGTTGGGTTTATCGATAGTGGAGCCCGCCAAGGACTATGTCTGAAAAGGAGGCGAGAGAATCTTCTATGCAAGAAATCAGGGTAGATCCCTGAAGACATCATGCCATCCGAGGGTTGCGTACAGGTCATATCCTATATTATTCCTTCAGATTCTAATTCTAATTCTCTACCTGGTTTATGCAAGTCATGAAAACGATTTCTAAAACACCCTGTTCTATATGCTTCGATACCAGAGAGAATAGGCCGTGAAAGTGAGAGGATATACAGAAGATAATGTCTCACTCAATATTCTGACCAATCCGAAGTTTACCATCTGCTACTTCAATTCGCCAGCCGGTGATTTAAAGAATTGCGGAAATATATCTCTTAACTCTTCAAGATCTCTTATCTGGTACTGGCTTGCTTGATGGGCTGGATCCGGATCCGAATGATCTAGGAGATGAACTGCTGTCCAGCCCAGAGCCTGTGCAGCCTTTGCATTGTTGTAGGAATCATCTGGACGTTACAGTAAGTCATCCTTCTCTTCAGATGCTGTTGCAAGACACTGTATTGTGGGAGCACCTGCCTACGAAATAGCAGCCTTGCGGAGATTGGACTCCAGCCTCCTGCATGGCCTTCATAAACATGTTTGTGTGCGGCTTGCACACGATGTCTTCCGCGCCATAATCGCAATAGGTGATCCCTTCAAAAAGATCCTCGACTTCCAATAATCGGATCACCCTCTTTCCGTGCGTAATATATGCATTTGTGAATAACCATAGACGCACCTTGCTACGGTCAATATCCTCGAGCAGTTTGTGTAGCGAAGGGTTGGGTTTGATGACATCTTCGAGCGGCAACGCATCATCTACTTTGCGATTGTACTCGAGGGCATCAACCTTGTGGTGGCGAACTAGACCTTCGATTGCCAGACCGTACTCCCTGTGGTACTTGAAATGAAGCTCGTTGGCATCTTTTTGTGATAGAGATAGGTGTGTTTCGAAGTATTTGTCTGGGAAATATGAGACCAGAACGTAAAAGGAGTTGCGACGTGGAAAAGACATGTACATTAGAAAGGAATACGAGGAGATTACTGTGAATGGAACCGCAGATAGAGAAATCATACCAATAAGGTCTGTCATCAGGTTTGCCACTCTTGTACCTAAATAGAGTCAGAACGCAAAGATACAACCAGAGATAAACATGCAAGAAGGACAGACTCTTAGGATACAACTGAATGCCATGTTAGTATAGGTGAAGGATGTATTGCAGAAGTTGTTGCATACGCAGTTGTCAATATCAAAAAAGAAGACCGGCTTCTGAGTCATGTCGCTCATTATGAAGTCTATAGAAGAAGACACCAAAGCCGAAAAGAAAAAAATCCAAAATATGAGATACCTTAGAGTTGCATAAAAATAAGGCATGCCACGAAAAGATTTAAGCGCCTTTGATATGTCTTGGTTGGTTGTTACTGTGAAGATGGTTTCGACTCCCAGGTGAACTATTTGGCTAACCCTGGCTAGAAGGCCTTGGCACGACTCGGGAAAGAGCTTCAACCTCATCAGTCGACTCGACCCTGTCCTTCTCCAACACCCGACCTCTCGCTCACTTTCATCGTCGTCCACAATTTACTGGCCATCATGCGCCTTACTCGCAGTAATATTTAGCATCGAATCTTTGATTGACGAGGCGCTTGCCTCTAGGAAAAATAAAAGCCACGACGGACATTGCAAAGGACCAGTTCGTGTCGCGCAATGTCCTCGGGGGTCGCAGCAGCGCCGCTTCTGAACGGCAACAGCGACATGTCCTCTGAGACTCGTCGCTATGCTGACTTCTACGAGAAGCTTTTCCAGCTTCAAGATGAAGTGTTTGCTGGCAAACATCCCCGGATCAAACTCCCTGACTCCGTATTAGAACAGGTTGCACCGCGTCCCGTTCAGAATATTCCTTCCTCCTCATACAGACCTACGACTAACGGAACTGCCAATGGGGCTGCCTCGAGCCTCCACACCCCTTCATACCCGGATACTCCCTTATATTTTTACCAGCCTGCAGCCCCTTTCGTTCCACAGCTGCCAAATGGGCAGCGACCCTTTTCAGCGAAACCCTCTTCCAGCATCGACCCTGTACTTCTTACAAAATCCGATGACCTTGTGAGAGCCGAATTGCAGCTCAAACGGCAGCGGATAGAACGTGCAATCAAGGATCAGGTTGACAAGAGGGGCCAATCTCGCGACAGCGATTTAGCTTTAGCTACCGAAGCACGTTTTGATGTGGATGAACTTCTAGCCAAAGCTTTGGAGCTCGTAAAACCAATCTCAGGTTTGCAAACCAGCGCTAATCGCAACAGCGACGGCAGTGATTCATTCGATGAGAATTCGTATTACTCTAGTCAAGCAAACAGTTCGTCTTCGGAGGATGCTGAAACACAAAATGTCGACAGTGCTGATGCAGCTGGAGCTGTAATATCACAGGGCAGAGTTCAAAACAACGAAACTAGTGCTTCGAAAAAAACTCTCGAAAACCAGTCATACACGAATCTACAAGACGAGGATCAGTATGAACCAGCTGACGATCTCCATTTCTACACAACGGCTCCAGAAATATCCCGCGATGAGAGAGAAGAGTCTGAATACTCACCACCACCGGCCGCAGATGCATTCACAACAGGTCCACAAACAGAAGGGTCCCACCAAACGGAGTACAACAGGTTGCAGGGACAGAGCGGTGGTGTAGAACAATCTGGTGGTGTAGAACAATCTGGTGGTGTAAACGGGTATGGCTATAACAGACCTCCCTCTCCTACTTCTCCTGCAGTACCAGTCATCAGGAATCATATTCGATCGCCCGTGGCTCCTCAGCCAGCTCGTGTATCTCCGCTTGCTTTCACAAAGGTTCCTAAAATCGACCAAGGCCGTCGAAATGGCCAACAAGAAAGCAGACGAGGTTATGCATCTCCTAGACCTGATGACAACAAATCGAATGATCATGCTAGTTCCAGTCGCGCCGATCATGCATCTCCCAGAACTTCGAGGAGACAAAGCCCTGCCGCTCCTCAGCAGAGCATACGTAACCCTCGAAAACGAAGAAGGGATCCCGATAACAGCGAAAAACGCGGTCGCGCTGGGAACAAACGCGTTGCACGATCTCCGGAGCCCTATATTAAAGAAGAACCGACTTCCCCGCCTCCATTCGCAAGCTTCTCGGACCCTCAGCCTAGCAGACAGAGAGTGATACGGCAGTTACCAGATGACGTTGAGATCGTCTCAGCAAGAGAGACTCGGGCACAACCCGTTTACTACAGAGAGCAGGAGCCATTACCACGGGCGTACAGACATATTGAGGAACCAATATCTCCAACTGTAGTCCGAGTGCCTTCACGCACGGCGCATCGGAGACCGGAGCGTGATGATCAGGACTTGAGGCGAGTCGCTAGTCTCCAATATGCTAGGCGCCCTTTTTCCCCTACAGTACCTGAGCCCATACTCTATCCACCCTCTGATAACCGCCATGTTCGCGCCGCATCTTATGCATTTGCTGACCGGCCGGCCCCGCAACCGATCTATCGCGAGGGATCAGTCCGTCCATCAGCAGCACCTCGGTATGCCCGCGAACGATCACGATCACCTGTTCATGTCACAGAACAGTACTTACCAAGAGCTCACACTCCTGTTGCGATGGGGCCTCCTCCAAGACAAGTCGTGGTTGACCAGTATGGCAATAAATACTACGCTGCGCCAACCGCCATGGAGTTAAGAGAATCAGTTGCACCGCCTAGCAGGCGTGTTGATGTTGAGCCGTACTACGAACGGGCTATTGCGCGAGAACCTGCTGTACATGCACCTGCCCGAGTAGTTGACCCATACGAAGAAGAGGAGGCTCTGCAGAGGATGCTTCCGCCACCAGCACGGAGATACGTCGAGCAACCAGACATTGAGGTGGTAGAACCTCGATCTTACCGACAGAGAGAGTATTCATTACGCCCGGCCGAAGCCGAGTATGCGCCAATCCGCGAGGTCGTGGAGAGACGGCCACTGGTGCACTATGAGGAAATGGCGCCACCACGTGAGTACGTGACAAGATCGTTCAGCGTTCGTCCGGAGGTAGTGAGGCGAGAGGCACCAAACGAATACATCACGACCCGTCATGAAAGCGTCCAGCCCGGTTACGTAAGGCGTGCCGACCCACCTGTTCAGCGATATCGAGAGGTTAGTGTCCAAGGGGACCCATATGTTCCTCTGGATGATCGCCGATATGCCTACGCTCCCGTGCCGCAACAAAGGCGCTTCGTTGACGATGGGCTTGAGAGACCTATCGAGGTCGCACAGGATCCGTACGGTGGGGAAATGAGGAGAGTGAGCTATCGTTACTGAGAAATACTATCACATTCCTTGAACCTTGGGTATTCATTGTAGTACTATGCCATTGAGGGTTGGCCTAGCTTCTTGTTTTATTACTCTGTGTGTAGGTTATAGAGAGCATTGTTCCGCTATTGGTGGTTAGTAGACTGGTGGCTGATGTGGACATGGACACGGAGATGGTGGCCCAGGGTCAAGGGCAGTGTCTGGGTATTTGAAGGTTGCTCGAAGAGGGTTCTCTGGTTGCGCGTCATAGCCAGTAGCAAACCAAAAAAATATTATTTTGTACGCCAACCAAGGCCAAGGATTGAAGCAAGAAAGTGAGCATGCCAGAGCCTGCCAGACTTGGGCGACACGAGGACTAGGCGGGTGACGTTGATGACGAAAGTGATTGTGCAGCAGATCGTAGCAGTTTTTTTTTGCAGTTTTGGTGCGTGCAGCTCAAGCTTGGTGTCCACAAGAGGCTCAACAGCTTCTACATAAGCCCCTATCTTAGTACAGTCAAATCTCTTTAGTTACAATACCGTTTGTTCGGCAGAGCGTATCGTAATACCAATGGTATTGTTATATCAACAGTCACGTGTTAGTTGAATAAGTAGGAAAAAGAGGATCTTAATACCTAAAAAGGCTTAGGATATCTACCTCGCGAGCCAAATAGGGCCCTCTCCCATACAAATTCTCTACTGGTTATACCGATATTGGTGGTAGGTGCTTAACGACATTGTCAAAAGTCAGATTATCGTAATATTACACCAAAAAGGCTTGATCAAGGGGTGTAGATCGTAATGCAGAGGATATCGTTATATACCCCATATCGTATTAAGGAGGTTTGACTGCTCGTACTCCGGAACGAGCGGCCAAGGGTGGGAGCCGTTCATGCCATACGATGATTGCTACGTCTCGATAGTAGGGTCAGAGAATCGGGTAGAATTCCGCCCGCCCCACCCACAGGCACAAATGCATTTAGGAGGGCCAAATAGACCACTCAGCATGCAGAAGAGCTGTGTAAGCCGGGCAAAGCTGTGCAGGGCGCAAAAACCATCGAAAACGCCCGAAAGTGCGTGTTCCAGGGGTTATGCCCATCAGCCTCTGCCCACGTCAACACTCCCTCCCACTGCTTACTGCGCTGCACCGCCCTGCAACCCCCGAAATGAGTTTCCACATGGATTGAACCTCAGCTCCCAAGTCCAAGTCCATTTTCCCTGCATGCAACGGCGGCCACACCCCGAGATCGTTGAGGTCACACTCGCGCTCCAGCGAAGTGGACATGAAGCCATGCGGGCAGAGAGAATGCCCATGCAGTGTGTGAACAGCAGTGGAGGTGATGAAAGTGGTGAAAGCGGTCAAAGTGGTCAAAAGCGGTCAAAGTGGTCAAAAGCGGTCAAAAGTGGCCGGAATACTTTAGAGTAGTCATCATTCACGGCCTCGGTCTCCATCCAGACTCTCTAATGCCCTCCAGCGCCGGCCTATCCCTGTTGCACACCCTCTCGTCCTTGAGGCTTTGACTTCGTAGTTGCATCATCAGATCTGTGCCCCACCTATCGTGTGCTAAGCTCCCCTTTATCTTCTTCAGGCGTGAAGGGAATCAAGGGATATCCTTTCGAGGTCGACGTCAAGGCCCTCAGCTGAGGCATTTCCCTGTCCGGCCGTGGCGGTTGAAAGTGTCTCGCAGCCCCAGCGCGCATCCAGCCACTCATGCTGCTTCGATCGGTCTCCTCGTCAGAGAGTTGCATCCTCAACCGCCATCAGCCTCCAAACAAGCGGTTGCAGCTGCCACCGATAACATCCAGAAAAACTCCAGAGAGAGGCCAGAGCACACAAATCGCGTCCTCGCATTCCTCATACATATTGAACATCTGATACAGCGGGTTAGAGTGTGCGCAGTCGTCCCCCAGTGTGTTCGGTAAGACGACGTCGGGTTATTGCCCCGTCCAGGCGGCTTTGAAATCTGGGTTCTGCCCTCCCACTGGTCTTCCTTAGTCCGTGGTTGCAGCCCCCGGCAAATCCCACCTCCAACTCGCTCGCCAAATCCGCCTTCTGCGTCGACCTTCAGCCTTGCACCACGACCCACGACCAACGACTTCCTCCCTCCGCTCAACAACTTCTTCGCCCGACTTCACCTAGGGCGACCTCCAAACAATGCACAAAATATCAAACTTCACAGGTTCTGCCCGCCATGGATGGGAGAAAATGACGCCCTCGATGGGCTTTGGCATGTCCCGGTCACACAACGATTTGCCAGTAACAACCCCCATCAAGCGCCCTTCTGGTGCCTCTGCTGTTCCCCCAGCTATCCCGCCGGGCACCCAGGTCAACCTGTCCTTCAATGTCCCTTTCTCCTCCAACCTCGCTGGCCCTGATGTCGACGATATAATGTACGCCAGCCCTGGGGCAAAAGCACGATGGACCCATCCGGAAGGCACGGCAGAAGGCATTCCAAACCACAAGCTTCCCGTGCATGCCCAGAACGTCGAGAACCTACGGAATCTATGCAGGGAGATGAGTGAGAGTAGCGATGGGCGTATACAGGCTGTCGTGGTCTCGTCGGAGCCAAAGCCGCTGCCCGGCTTACAACGGGGACCGTTAAGAGCACTTGTCACCAACGTTTGTCTTTCTGGAGAGTTGGAGATTGTTAACCAAATGCGAGCCAAGATATTGAATGAAACCCCAATTTCACTGGTAGGTTACCCCATCCATACACTCCAGCAGATGAGAGATCATGCTAACGACGATGAAAATTTTAAGAGATCCTCATCGGTGGATATTGACTCAAATCTCATCTTCGACACAGCTTCTTCGTGTCTCAAATCTCCAGTCCTTAATCAACTAGACCTCATCTCGAAGACCACAAAAGCAGACATCTTCGTGCTTATACCAAAGCAGCCAGACATCGAATCCGCGAGCTTCAACGGCAATTTAGAAACAAGTCTAGATTCACGATTAAGGTGTACGATATACGGAGATATGGAAAGTATGGAGCACGCAAAGACTAGAATATTGATCATGATAGACCAGATTGTAAGCGTTGCGTGCACCCTAACGGTTTGATATGGTATCCTAATATTTCATCATAGCTCCATCGACATGTTGATACCATGAAACTTGAATTGACAATGCATACTTTGATATGTGGACGAGCACGAAAGAATATCAAGTTAATAGAGTCGGCGACTGGCACCGCCATTTATTTCCCACCGCCATTTCCTCGATTATACGGCTACTGCCCTCCAGGCGCCATCAGGAGACCAGAAGACCAAGTGTTCATCACCGGAAAGACTCCGGAAGATATTTTGCATGCCAAGCAAAAGCTTCATGATCTCGTCATGAGCACCAAAGTCTTTGTAAAACCTGTTGTTGTGACCGATACTAAGCTTGACAGCATCCTGCTTGAGCGACTCGACAAGGTTCGTAAGATCATCGAAAATAACGGCTCTTACATTCTTCTCCCACCGCTTGGGATGCAGCGCGGTCTGGTTCGAGTCCAAGGCACTGACGTCTTGAATGTCGAAAGGACCGTGCGAGAATTGATGGCTCTCGTAAGTTAGGCATGATCAACGCGTTCTAAAATCCCCACTAATCTCGTCCAGGCTGGCCAGTTCTATAGCGCATCTTGGTTCATCACTCATCCCGATCCATCTCAACGGCCACCAACTCCAAGCGATGTTAGAGCAATGTTGTCGGATATTTGCATCAACTCTGGTGCAGAAATC
>Ga0307515_10011077_pt1 | contig 17161 bp, 11 predicted proteins | sample 17_EM_MG_FD_194513 | JGI IMG/M metagenome (GOLD analysis project Ga0307515, IMG submission 194513) | Populus trichocarpa ectomycorrhiza microbial communities from riparian zone in the Pacific Northwest, United States - 17_EM | ecosystem: Host-associated > Plants > Roots > Unclassified | place...
CAGTTCTTCCTGGCTGCGAGCGCCGAAGAACAGCATCAGCTTGCCGCTTTCGAACTTGCCTGACGGAGGCCCCCAGGCCGCGGCGTTGCCGCGTCCGCCCCCCGAGGGGGACGTGCCGTCTAGGGGCGGCCCGTCGACGGCACGCCGCAGTCGCCGCCGCCACTCCGTCATCGCTCGCATCGGGGCCGAGCCGGTGCCGGTGCAGATCATCACGACGTGGCTCTTCGGGTGGTTCGGCATCAGGAAGCTGGTGCCGAAGGGGCCGATGACCTGCGCCGTGTCGCCGACCTGCAGGTCGCACATGTAGTTGCTGGCGACGCCGCGCACCGGCCGGCCCTGGTGGTCCTCAAGCACACGCTTGATCGTCAGCGAGACGTTGTTGTAGCCGGGCCGCTCGCCGTTGCGCGGACTGGCGACCGAGTACTGGCGCGCATGGTGCGTCCGGCCGGCCTCATCGACGCCTGGCGGCACGACGCCGATCGACTGGCCTTCGAGCACCGGGAACGGCATCGCGCCGAAGTCAAGCACGATGTGGTGCGTGTCGTACTCCTTGCCGACCTGGGTGACGCGCACGTTGCCGGTCACCGTGGCGGTCACGGTCTTCTCCGCGGCCTTCGGGCCGTAGAGGTTGGTGTAGGCGTGGGCCGCCGACCAGGGCGGCAGCGTCGCGCCATGCTGCGCGGCGTTGAAGGCCGGTGCGTCGGTGCTGCTGTGCTGCGCGGCGTTGGCCGCTGTGGGCTCGGCGATCGGGGCCGAGGCTTCTGCGGGCGCATCGGCCCCGACCAACTCGGCCAACTGGTCGCGGCTCATCTCCGTCGGCAACGAATCCCAGCTGAACTGCTCTTCGACGCTGTACGCCTTGACCTTGGGCATCCGACGGTAGTTGTCGATGCTGCCAGTCGGGCAGGGCGAGATGCAGTCATTGCACCAGTTGCACTTGCTGACGTCGACGACGTAGTTGCGCGAGTCGTGCGTGATCGCACCCGTCGGGCACATCGTCTCGCAGGTGTTGCAGCGGATGCAGATCTCGGGGTCGATCAAATGCTGTTTGATCAAGCCGAGGTCGGCCGGAGCGTTCATGGCGGTGCTCAGTTGAAGCGGATGTACTCGAAATCGACCGGCTGGCGGTTGATGCCCATCACCGGCGGGGCGATCCAGTTGGCGAACTTGCCGGGTTCGACCACGCGGCCCATCAGGCCGGCAACGAAGGCGCGGTCGTTCGGCGTCGGCAACCAGTGGTCGACGCTGGCGGCCCATTCTGCTGGGTTCAGCACGCGGCCGTCCGGTGACACCTTGATGCCGGCCAGGGCGCCGATGTTGCGGTGGAAAGCCTTGTGTGGGGTCTTCAGCCGGAACGGGATGCCGGCCTTCTCGATCACCTTGTTCCAGCGTTCGACGCCGGCGACCGAGTCCTTGATGAAGTCGTCGCGCAGCACCTCGTTCAGCGCGTTGAGCATCGGCACGTCTCTCTCGATCAGCGCACCGTCCTTGGCCTGCAGCACGCGGTAGGTCTGGCCCTTGAGCAGGTGGTCGTCCTGGCGCTTGCCTTCTTCGTAGCGGCCCTTCAGGCCGGTCGAATAGAAGGTCGCGGCGTTGCTGGATTCGTCGGCACCGAACAGGTCGATCGTGACCGAGAAGTGGAAGTTCAAATAGCGCTGCAACGTCGGCAGGTCGATCACGCCGGCTTCGCGCAGGCGCTTCGGGTCGTCGGTCTTCAACTCGTTCATCACCTGGCAGGTGCGCTGGATCACACGGCTGACGCCGGACTCGCCGACGAACATGTGGTGCGCTTCCTCGGTCAGCATGAACTTGGTCGTGCGGGCCAGCGGGTCGAACGAGCTCTCGGCCAATGCGCAGAGCTGGAACTTGCCGTCGCGGTCGGTGAAGTAGGTGAACATGAAGAACGCCAGCCAGTCGGGCGTCTGCTCGTTGAAGGCCTGCAGGATGCGCGGGTTGTCTTGCTGACCGCTGCGTCGCTCGAGCAGCGCTTCGCCTTCCTCGCGGCCGTCGCGGCCGAAGTACTTGTGCAGCAGGTAGACCATCGCCCACAGGTGGCGGCCTTCTTCGACGTTGACCTGGAACAGGTTGCGCAGGTCGTACATGCTGGGCGCTGTCAACCCCAGGTGGCGCTGCTGTTCGACCGAGGCCGGCTCGGTGTCGCCCTGCGTGACGATGATGCGGCGCAGGTTGGCGCGGTACTCGCCGGGGATGTCTTGCCAGGCGTCCTCGCCCTTGTGGTCGCCGAAGTGAATCTTGCGGTCTTTCTCGGCCGGGTTCAGGAAGATGCCCCAGCGGTAGTCCGGCATCTTGACGTGGCCGAACTGGGCCCAGCCTTGCGGGTCGACGCTGGTGGCGGTGCGCAGGTAGACGTCGAAGTTCTGCGAGCCGTCCGGGCCCATGTCGCCCCACCAACTCAGGAAGTTAGGCTGCCATTGTTCGAGCGCGCGCTTGAGCGTGCGGTCGTCGGCCAGGTTGACGTTGTTGGGTATCTTCTCGCTGTAGTCGATGGTGCTCATGGCTTGTGTCCTCAAACTCTGTTCCAGTCGAAGGCGGCCTTGTCGCCTTTGCCGTAGACCTTCAGTGCACCCTTTTCGCCGACGGCGTTGGGGCGTTGGAAGATCCAGTTCTGCCACGCGGTCAGGCGGCCGAAGACGCGGGTGAACATGTTCTCGGGGCCGTTGAAGCGCAGGTTGGCTTCCATGCCGGTCAGCGCGTCCGGGCTCATCGACACGCGCTCTTCGATCGCGATGCGCGTTTCGTCGGCCCAGTCGATGTCGTCGGGGTTGCTGGTGACCAGGCCGAGCGCGAAGGCGGCGTCGGCGTCGAGCGGCTCGTTCAGTTTGACGCGGATCGCGGCGAGCGGATCTTCTTCGCCGTAGAAGCGGCGTTGCAGACGGCTCTGGCCGGTGGCCATCGGGTACAGGCCGAAGTTGGTTTCGCTCACCGTGATCTTCGGCGCTTGGGCTTCGTCGTCCGGCAGCGCCAGGTGGTAGCTGCGATCACACGCCAGCGCGAGTTCGAGCAAGCTGCCGGCGAAGCAGGAGCCGGGCTCGATCAATGCGAACAGGCTGCGCGATGAGACGTCGAGCCGGCTGAAGGTGCGGCGCAGGTGGCCGATGGTTTCCCGCACCAGCCAATGGCCCGCATGCGCCGTGAGCGTGGCGTCCATCGCCAGCACCGCCGCTGCGTCGCCTTGGGTCTTGACCAACCAGGTGCCGATCTCGGGCTCGTTGGTGCGCATCTCGAGGATCGCGTCTTCGAGCTGGCGGGCCAGTGCGAGTGGGTACCAAGCCGCGCCCGCGGTTTCGATCGACGCGATGTCGTTCGGCTGCGCGCCTTGCGGGCCTTTGACCGTCAGGCTGGCGGTTCGCTGCGCGCGGTTGATCTCGACCGTGACATGCGGGTAGCGCAGGGCGTCGGCCTCGATCGTGCGCTCCAGCGGCGTCAGCGCCGCGCCCCTGGCATTGGCCGGGCGATCGCTCGTCGCAGTCAACTGCAGCGCACGTTCCTGAACCTTGGCGGCGAACTGCGCCGGCTTGGCGATCTCGTCGACCAGCCGCCAGGCCTTGGCCTTCTGGCCACGCACGCCCTCGGTGGTGGTGCAGAAGATGTCGGCCAGGTCGTGGCGGACCTTGCGCTTGTCGGTCACGCGCGTCAGGCCACCGGTGCCGGGCAATACGCCGAGCAGCGGCACCTCGGGCAGGCTGACGGCGCTGGAGCGATCGTCGACCAGGATGATCTCGTCGCAGGCCAACGCCAGCTCGTAGCCACCACCGGCGCAGGCGCCGTTGACGGCGGCCAGGAACTTCAGGCCCGAGTGCTGCGATGAGTCTTCAAAGCCGTTGCGCGTCTCGTTGGTGAACTTGCAGAAGTTCACCTTCCACGCGTGGCTGCTGACACCGAGCATGAAGATGTTGGCGCCCGAGCAGAACACCTTGTCCTTCGCGCTCGTCACCACGACGGTGCGCACCTCGGGGTGCTCGAAGCGGATGCGGTTGACCGCGTCGTTCAGCTCGATGTCGACGCCCAGGTCGTAGCTGTTGAGCTTGAGCTTGTAGCCGGGCCGCAGGCCAGCGTTCTCATCGATGTCGCAGGCCAGCGTGGCGACCGGGCCTTCGAAGCTCAAGCGCCAATGGCGGTAGCGCGAAGGGTCGGTCTGGTAGTCGACGCGATCAGAGGTGCTCATGGCCGATCTCCTTGATGGCGTGGCAGAGGGGTGCCACGCAATACAGGAATCATAATGCATCAATCAAAATACATGCAAGCACTTTAATGCACTATTTTGCTTGTCTTTGTCACAACGGCAGTTTCAGCGCCTGGCGCACCAGCGCGCGCAGCGCGACAAAGGTGGGTTCCAGCGGCTGGGCGCTGGTGTCGAGCTTCAGCTCGGCCTTGGAATAGAAGGCGGCACGACCAGCCAGGATGCGCTTCAGGTCGTCCATCGCCTCCTTGCTGGCCGCCATCGGCCGCAGGTCGCCCTGGGCGGTGACGCGCTTCATGTGGTCTTCCGCATCCGCCTGCAGCCAGACGGTGGTGCAGTGCGCCAGCAGCTGGTTGAAGGTGGCTGCGTCCGAGACCAGCCCACCGGGCGTGGCGATCACCGCCTCGGGGTAGATCTGCACCGCCTCTTCCAGCGCACGGCGCTCGTAGCGGCGGTAGGCGTTCATGCCGTACAGGGCCTGGATTTCCGAGATGCTGCAGCCGGCGAATTTCTCGATCTCGCGGCTCAGCTCGACGAACGGGAAGCCCAGGTCGTCGGCCAGCAACTGGCCCAGCGTCGACTTGCCGGCGCCGCGCAAACCGACCAGCGCGATGCGCGAGCTGCGCTGCGTGCCGCCCTGGCCGTGCGCGCCGCCCGTGCCCAGCAGCTCGCCGATCGTCACTCGCACGCGGTGCAGGCTGGCCTCGTCGCGGTGCTCTAGCAGTTCGCGGATCATCAGCCACTCGGGCGACGAGGTCGTCACGTCACCGATCAGCTCGGCCAGCGAGCATTGCAGCGCGCCAGCCACCTGCAGCAGCACCAGGATCGACGCGTTGCCGGTGCCGTATTCGAGGTTGGCCAGGTGGCGCTCGGACACCTCGGCGGCCAGCGCCACCGCCTTGCGCGTCATGCCGCGGCGCGAACGCAGCGAGCGCGCCCGTTCGCCCAGTGCGACGAGAAACGGGTTCTTGTCATCACCTGCGCCGGCCTCGCCGCTGGCGGCCAGACTGACGCCTTCCAGATCGTCTTCCGGCTCCCTGGGATGCAATATAGTGCTTGACATGATCAACTGGCAGATCTAGAGTTCCTGCACGCACAATAGTTCATCCTCCCAGGCTTCGCAAGGCCAAGAGCGCAAGGACGCGCAAGGAGCTGCCCGTGTCGTCGACCCGCATCGAGGCCCCTGGCCAACGCTTCAACTTCGCCCAGCACCTGATCGAGCGCAACGCAGGCCGTGGCGCAAAGCTGGCCTATGTCGACGATGCCGGCAGCCTCAGCTATGCGGCGCTGGCCGAGCGCATCCGGCGCCTGGCCGCTGGCTTGACGTCACTCGGTGTGCGGCGCGAAGAGCGCGTGCTGCTGCTGATGCACGACTGCATCGACTGGCCGGTGAGTTTTCTCGGCGCGCTGTACGCCGGCATCGTGCCGGTGGCGGTCAACACGCTGCTGACGGCCGACGACTACGCCTACATGCTGCAGCACAGCCGGGCGCAGGTGGCGCTGGTGTCGGCCGCGTTGCTGCCAACGCTGCAGGCTGCGATGGACAAGGCTGCAGGCGAGGGTGGCCATGAAATCCAGGCGGTGATCGTGTCGCGCGCGACGGCTGAGTTGTCGACCGGCTGCCAGGCGTTCGACACGCTGCTCGAGTCGCATGCACCGCAGCCCGCTCCGGCAACCACCGGCCCCGACGACCCCGGCTTCTGGCTCTACTCGTCCGGCTCGACTGGCCGGCCGAAAGGCACGCTGCACACGCAGGCAAACCTTTACTGGACGGCCGAGTTGTATGGCACGCCGGTGCTGGGTCTGACCGAGCGCGATGTCTGCTTCTCGGCCGCCAAGCTGTTCTTCGCCTACGGGCTCGGCAATGCGCTGAGCTTTCCGTTGAGCGTCGGCGCAACGACGGTGCTGATGGCCGAGCGGCCGACGCCCGACGCGACCTTCAAGCGTTGGACGCGCGACACGCACCGCCCGACGGTCTTCTTCGGCGCGCCGACCGGCTATGCCGGCATGCTGGCGTCACCGAACCTGCCGCCGCGCGACGACGTCGAGCTGCGCTTGTGCTCGTCCGCTGGCGAGGCGCTGCCGGCGGACATCGGCGAGCGCTTCACCGCCCACTTCGGCTGCGAGATCGTCGACGGCATCGGCTCGACCGAGATGCTGCACATCTACCTCAGCAACCGGCCCGGCCAAGTGCGATACGGCACCACCGGTTGGCCGGTGCCGGGCTACGAGATCGAACTGCGCGGCGACGATGGCCACACGGTGCCTGATGGCGACACCGGCGACCTGTACGTGCGCGGCCCAAGCGCGGCGCTGATGTACTGGGGCAGCCGCGAGAAGTCGCGCGAGACCTTCCAGGGCGGGTGGACCAAGAGCGGCGACAAGTACGTCAAGAATGCCGACGGCACATTCACCTACGCCGGTCGCAGCGACGACATGCTGAAGGTCAGCGGCATCTACGTCTCGCCGTTCGAAGTGGAGTCGACCCTGGTGCAGCACCCGGCTGTGCTCGAAGCGGCGGTGATCGGCGTGCCGGACGCCGACGGGCTGATGCGCACCAAGGCTTTCGTCGTGTTGAAGCCGGGCCAACAGATCGACGAGAACGCGCTGAAGGCCTTCGTCAAAGATCGGCTCGCTCCCTACAAATACCCGCGGCAAATCGAGTTCATTTCCGAGCTGCCCAAGACCGCCACCGGCAAGATCCAGCGCTTCCGGTTGCGCGAACGCGAGGCCGGCGCGTGACGGTTGAGTTCGTCGACATCGACTGGCAAGGCCGACGGATCACGATCGAGCACCAATGGCTGGGCCGCGAGCGCCGCGGCCAGCCGCTGATGGTCTTTCTGCACGAAGGTCTGGGTTCGGTGGCGATGTGGCGCGACTTCCCGTCGAAGCTGATCGACGCGCTCGGCTGGCGTGGCTTGGTCTATTCACGCCCCGGTTACGGCCGTTCGACGCCCCGTGCTGCCGACGAGACCTGGGGCCTGGACTTCATGCACCGCCAGGCCGAGCAGGTGCTGCCGGCGCTGCTGCAAGCGCTCGATATTGATGCCGGCCACGAGCCGCTCTGGCTCTTCGGCCACAGCGACGGCGGCTCGATCGCGCTGCTGCACGCCGCGGCGTTCCCGGCGCGCGTTGCCGGTGTGGTCGTGCTGGCGCCGCACATCCTGGTCGAGGATGTCTCGATCGAGAACATCGCCAAGGCGCGCGAGGCCTACCTTGCCGGCAGCCTTCGCGCCAGCCTGGCCAGGTACCACGACGATCCCGACTCGGCCTTCTGGGGCTGGAACGACATCTGGCTCAACCCGGCGTTCCGCTGCTGGAACATCGCCGGTGAGCTGTCCACCATCACCTGCCCTTTGCTGGCCATGCAGGGGCTGGACGACGAGTACGGCACGCTGGGGCAAATCCACGGCATCGCCGAGCGCGTGCCGGGAGCGCGGTTGCTGGAGCTGCAGGACTGTCGCCATTCACCGCACCGCGACCAGCCCGAACGGGTGATCGCGGCGGTGGCCGACTTCGCCACGAGCTAGCTGCCGAGCGCGGCCAGTGCAGGGCCGCTCCCAAGCGGCCGCGCACCCTCTTGGAGGGTGGCTGCGGTACACCGCGGCCGGGTGCTCAGGTAAACGCGAAGTCCACCTCGGGCTTCAAGCCACTCGCAATAAGCGCAATGCTCTTGCCCGAGCCGCAGGCGTGCGTCCAGCCGAGTGTGCCGTGGCCGGTGTTCAGCAACAGGTTGGGCAGCTTCGAGCGGCCGATGATCGGCACGTTGCTCGGCGTCGCGGGGCGCAAGCCGGTCCAGAACTGCGCGTGTTCGCTGTCGCCGGCGCCGGGGAAGAGCTCCTCGACGCGGCGCACGATGGCTTCGCAGCGCACACGGTTCAGGTCGCGGTCATAGCCGTTCAGCTCTGCTGTGCCGGCGATGCGCAGCCTATCGCCCAGGCGTGAGAAGACCAGCTTGTACTCGTCATCGGTCAGCGAGACCTGGTGCGCCTTGCGCGCATCTTTCACCGGCATCGTCACCGAGTAGCCCTTGGCCGGATAGATCGGCAGGTTGATGCCCAGCGCCTTCGCATACACCGGGCTGAGCGAGCCCATTGCCAGCACATAGGCATCGCCGCGGATGTGCTGGAAGCGGCCTTCGGCATCGGTGGCCTCAACATGGTCGACGCGGCCGCCGGCCTCGCGCAGCGCGGTCACTGTGTGGCTCATCAGGAAGCGCACACCGTCGGCCTCGCAGCGGCGCACCAGCTCGCGCGCAAAGCGGTTCGCATCGCCCGATTCGTCTTCCGCCGTGTAGGTGGCGCCAGCCAGTTGCGGCCGGATGTGGGCCAGCGCGGGCTCGATGCGCACCGCCTCGTCGGCCGAGATCACGCGCCGGTCGCAGCCGAGTTCGCGCATCTGCGCGGCTGGCGCTTCGGCGGAATCGAACTCCTGCTGGCTGGTGTAGAAGTGCAGGATGCCTTGCGTGCGCTGGTCGTAGTCGAGCCCGATGTCGCGCCGCAGTTGCTGCAGCATGTCGCGGCTGTAGCTGCCGAGTCGCACGATCTGCTCGATGTTGTGGCGCGTGCGGCCGGGCGTGCACTCGCGCAGGAAGCGAAACACCCAGGCCCATTGGCGCGCGTCGGCCCGCAGGCGGAACAGCAGCGGGGCATCTTCTCTGGCCAGCCACTTCAGCACCTTCAGCGGTGCGCTCGGGTTGGCCCAGGGCTCGGCGTGGCTGACCGAGATCTGGCCGCCGTTGGCAAAGCTGGTTTCGGCGGCCGGCGTGGCCTGGCGGTCGACGACCGTGACCTCATGGCCTTGTTGGCGAAGGAAATAGGCGGAAGTGACGCCGAGCAGGCCGGCGCCGAGAACGACCACGTGCATGGTTTCTCCGAGAAGCGAGCGGCACGAAGCACGATGAATGAGTGCTTCGCGCCTGCCGCTCCCCCTGTCCTCGGTACCTGAGAGATTCGGCCGCCGCGTGACTTCCGCGAGGCCTTGCTCCTTCGGTGCGCTGGTCCTGAACGTGAACGTTAGGCCAGCGGCTCTCCAGACGGCGATTGATCAGTGCAGTACGGAACCTGAGCGTGCATGGGAGTTTGCGCCTTCGGTGGCTGGGCTGACGGACGTCGAAACCCAGCGCTCTCCTGCAGGGCCGATTGTAGAGGCCCTGCCCTAGGCCCGAGGCTGTGAACTTTTCACGGCGAAGTGAGCGCTTCGGGCGAATTTGCTCCGGGTTTCCCCGTGACGCGCTCGAATGTCATGAGGATCGTTGAAGCTTTTGTAGTGGGCAAGCCCAGGGCTCGCGTGGACACTGCGGCCTCGGATTCAAGTCCTTACGTTTTTTGCTTGATCGACCTTCCCTTCTGGAGTTGTAGAGATGACCAAGACGAGCTTCCCGGTGTCCCGCCTGTGTGTTGGCCTGGGCCTGGCCTTTGCGATGATGGGCGCCGCCCAAGCCACCACCGACACCACCCGTGTGGTCGTGACCTTCAAGTCCGGCAGCGAAGCCGCCAAGCTGGCCCGCGCTGCCGTCGCGCAGCTGGGCGGCAAGATCAAGCTGGAGATCGACGGCGAGAACGTCGCTGTCGAGCTGCCGAAGGCCGCCGCCATGGCGCTGGCCAAGCACACGGCCATCGCCCGTGTTGAGCAAGATGCTCCGCGTTACCCGCTGTCGCTGACCACGCCGTCGGATGGCAAGCCCTACAAGCTCGGCCAGCTGGTGCCCTACGGCATCGCCCTGACCCAGGCCGACCTGCTGAAGGACACCAACGCCGGCAACCGCAAGATCTGCATCATCGACTCGGGCTATGACGCCGCCCAGGAAGACCTGCAGCACAACGCCAACGTGACCGGCGAAGACGACATCGGCGGCGCTGGCCAGTGGAACCACGACGGCACGCACCACGGCACCCACGTGGCCGGCACGATCTCGGCGATCAACAACCTGAACAAGGGCGTGGTCGGCGTGCTGCCGAACTCGAAGATCAAGCTGCACATCATCAAGGTCTTCGGCGATGACGGCGTCTGGGCCTATTCGTCGACCCTGGCCGCTGCCGCCAAGAAGTGCCAGGCTGCTGGCGCCAACGTGATCAGCATGTCGCTCGGCGGCCCGATCCCGAACACGGCCGAGAAGAACACCTTCACCGCACTGCAGACCGCCGGCATCCTGTCGATCGCCGCGGCCGGCAACGGTGGCAACACCCAGACCTCGTACCCCGCCGGTTATGTGCCGGTGATGTCAGTCGCCGCGGTGGATGAGCACTCGGCCTGGGCCAGCTTCTCGCAGCGCAACGCAGACGTCGAAATCTCCGGTCCGGGCGTCGGCGTGCTGTCGACCGTGCCGATGGGCACCGGCTCGGCGCCGTCGCTCGAAGTGGGTGGCACCGACTACGCGCCGGGCGCGATGGACGGCTCGCCGCAAGGCAGCGCGACCGCAGCACTGGCCGACTTCGGCCTGGGTGACGCGGTTGACACCTCGGTGTCGGGCAAGGTCTGCTTGATCCAGCGCGGCAACATCGCGTTCTCGGACAAGGTCCTGAACTGCCAGAACTCCGGTGGCATTGGCGCGGTGGTCTACAACAACGTTGCTGGCGGCTTCGCCGGCACGCTGGGCGGCGTGGCCACCACCATCCCGTCGGTGACCGCTTCGGACACCGAAGGTACCGCGATGAAGGCCCAGCTGGGCCAGTCGGCCACCGTGGCCGTGCAAGCCACGAACTACGCCTACTTCGACGGCACCTCGATGGCCACCCCGCACGTCGCAGCGGTCGCCGCGCTGGTGTGGAGCTACTTCCCGACCTGCACCGGCGAGCAGATCCGCCAGTCGCTGAACAAGTCCGCCAAGGACCTGGACGTGGCCGGCCGCGATGCCAAGACCGGCTACGGCCTGGTCCAGGCCAAGGCCGCGAAGGCCCGCATCACCAGCCTGGGTTGCGGCAACTGATCAGCGCTTCGGCACTGAACGACAACGGGGCCTTCGGGCCCCGTTTTTCATTCCATCGAGGTAGTCGTGTCTCGATTCGACCGTCACAACAGACGGAATCTGGCGCCCGGCGAAGACATGGGTGGCTAGGGGTTCAGTGGCGGTTGAGGTCCTCCTAGGATGCGCGCCATCCACAACACGGAGGAACCCAATGATTCGATCCTGGTTCACGGTGGCCCTGTTCACGATGATGGCCAGCGTGGCGATCGCAGCGCCGCCGCGTTACAGCATCAAGCTGCTGGAGAGCAGCGATGGCACCCGGCCCAAGTCAGGCATGGCCATCAACAATCTGGGCGTGGTGGTCGGCCAGGCCCGCGATGCCGACACCCGCGGCAGCGTCGTGTTCCGCTACGCCGATGGCGCGGTGACGCGGGTCGAGAACAGCCAAAGCGCTCTCGCCTGGGCAATCAACGATGCCGAAGACATGATCGTTAACCAGTTGTTTGCATACCATGTCTGGTGGCACGACGGCCGTCGCGAAGAACTGCCGGAGGGCCTGAGCGCCAGCGCCCTCAACGAAAAGGGCCAGGTCACGGGCACCGGCTATGCAGGCAATGGCCGGCACGCCATGCTCTACGAGAACGGCCAGGCGAAGGACCTGGGCACGCTGGGCGGCGACTACAGCTACGCCTCATCGATCAACGAACTGGGCCAGGTCACCGGTTCTTCGGACTTGGCGGGCGGCCACAAAGAACGCGGCTACCTCTGGCAAAACGGAACCATGACGGCGCTGAAGACGCTCGGCGGTGACGACAGCGCCGGTCAGGTGATCAACGACCAAGGGCACATCGCCGGCTATGCGGATGACGCAGCGGGCGTCAGCCAGACGGTCATCTTTGCGGGCGACAAGATCACCGTGGTTCCGTGGTTTCAGGATGCCCAGCTGTACATCATGGCGATGAACAACCACGATCAGATCGTCGGCGATTCGTCGAAAGGCGCGCTGCTGTACGACAGCGGCAAGACCTACCGGCTCAAAGGCCTGCTGGACGACACCGGCGCGGGGTGGGACAAGCTGCTGACCGCCTACGGCATCAACGACGCGGGCCAGATCGTCGGCACGGGCCGGTTCAACGGCATACAGCGCGTCTACCTGGCCACACCCATGACGGCACCTTGAGGCATGGCGTGGCGCGCGAGTGGCCACGCCTTCCCTTCAGCGGGTTCGCCGGCCGGCCTCGTTGGGTCAATCCACCTCGACGTCGTTCGCCGGCTGGTCGAACAGGCGCAGGCCGATGACCAGCAGCACGGTGGCCGGCAACATCGCCAGTGGGTGAACGACGCCCGCCACGGCCGGCAGCACCATCAGGAACAGGCGCAGGCCCCAGCTGTACATCAGCCCGGCGCGGCGCACGTGGGTGGCCGCAGCGCTGTTCAACTCGGCGCGCTCGGGCCGATCGACCGGGATCGACATGATGAAGCTGGCGTGGCTGTAGTGCCGTGTCGACAAGGCCGAGCAGACATAGGACGCGAACAGCAGGCCGACCAGCATCGTCTGCAGTAAGGTGTGCAGCGTGTTCTCGACCGACCAGCGTGACAGGTTCGCGGCCAGCGACGCGCCGGTCATGCTGAGGGCTCCCATCACCGCCAGCGCGGCGGTCGACGCCGAGATCGACGCTGCCATCAACGAGTTGCGCAGCGCCTGCACAGCCACGATCTCGTAGCCCGGCTTGTCGCCCAGTGACTTCACCCAATGCATGCGCAGCTTGGCGTTCGCATAGCGGGCCAGCCGCTCGGGCTGGCGCTGGCCGATGTGGTGCACGCGCCATTCGTAGGCCACCAGCAGCAGGATGCTGAGGTTGAAGCTGAGCCAGGGGACGAGGTCGGCGTTCACGGTGAAGGACTGGGTTCACGCCGATCATAGGCGCGCCGCTGCGCCCGGCGCATATCGACATGCGCCCAGCGCTTGATCGGCTGTTCACGCCCCTGTCATCGTGGCTTGGAAGCATCGGCCCTTTGGTTTCTCTGCAAGGCTTTCCGATGTTCCGCACCTTCCCTCTCGCTCGACTTGCGCTGGCCGCCACGCTCGCTGTCACCGCCTCGATCCCTGCCCACGCCGCCGGCACGCTCGCTGGCTTCGCCTCGATGCCGGCCGACACCTTTGCGCCCGGCCCGACCTCGGGCCAGTTCGCCAGCAGCGCCAACGGACGCACCTTGCCGCTGGTCGACAAGCAGCCTGTGCAGGGCTTCTCGGCGGTGCTGCCCGGTCCGGTGGCCGGCACCTTCCAGGTCATGCCCGACAACGGCTTCGGTGCCAAGAGCAACTCGGCCGACACGCTGCTGCGCCTGTACACCGTCCAGCCCGATTTCCGCAGCTGGAACGGCAAGGGCCTTTCAGGCAGCGGCACGGTGCTGCCGGTCGACCGCGATACCGGAGACAAGCTCGCCAGCTTCGGCAAGCGCAGCTACGTGACGCTGAACGACGCCGACCAGCGCCTCGGCTTCGCGATCGTCGCCGACGGTGAGTTCTACCCCTACGCCGGCAGCGGCCCGGGCAGCGCCGACATCCCGGTCGACGCAGCGATCACCAAGCGCCGCCTGCTGACTGGCGCCGACTTCGACATCGAGTCGGTGCGCGTCGACCGCAAGGGTCATCTGTGGTTCGGCGACGAACTCGGCCCGTTCCTGCTGCAGACCAACGCCAAGGGCAAGGTGCTGCGCGCCGAAGTGCCGATGCCGGGCGTGCAGTCGCCTGACAACCCGTACCTGAACGGCGGCACGCCGACCCTGGGCCGCTCGCGCGGCTTCGAAGGCATGGCGATCGACGCGTCGGGCAAGCACTTGTTCACGCTGCTCGAAGGCACGGTCACCGGCGACCCGCTGGGCAGCCTGCGCATCAACCGCTTCGACATCGCCCGCGCCAGCTACACCGGCCAACAGTGGCTGTACAAGCTGGCGCCGCAAGGCACCAACATCGGTGACATGACGGCGGTCAACGAGCACCAGTTCCTGGTCATCGAGCGCAACGGCACCGAGACGCCGCGCTTCAAGAAGGTCTACCTGATCGACCTGAACGAGGTTGACGGTGACGGCTTCGTCAGCAAGACCGAGGTCGTCGATTTGATGAACGTGGCCGACCCGCACGACCTGAACCAGGACGACCAGACCACCTTCACCTTCCCGTTCGTGACGATCGAGGATGTGCTGGTGCTGGACGCCAACACGCTGCTGGTGATCAACGACAACAACTACCCCGGCAGCAGTCGCGACGAGGGCCAACCCGACCCGACCGAGTTCCTGCGCCTGGTGCTGGATGTGGCCCTGCCGGTGGACGACGAGACGGCGCTGCGCTGAGCTCGGCCCATGACAACCTCGTTCTCGCCCCAGCGAGGACGAGGTTGCGGCGCCGGCTAACGTCCGCTTGCGGACGTTAAGGCCCCCGGCAGGGGCCGGCCGAAGACAAAAAAGGCCGCAGGCAGTTGCATGCCCGCGGCCTTGTCCTTCATGCGCCGGCCGTTGATCGGGCCGGCGTATTCACCTTCACGGCAGCGATTGCACCGCCGACAGTGCGTCGATCAGGCCCATGCCTTCCATGGTCGATTGGCCGTGGTGAAGCACCTGCGAAAAGGTGCCGGTGAACGGGATGTCACCGCCCGGGCCAGCGATCACACCGCTGATCGTGCCGCCCACCAGCAGGTCGGCCGAGTTGCCGCCACCGCCGGTGGCCACCTCGTCGCGGTCGACGCCGAAATGCACGACTGACTTGCGGCCGAAGCTGCCCGGTGCGAAGTTGACGGTCAGCGTCTTGCTGAACGGCACCACATCGCTCAGTGCCGAGAAGCTGACATCCGTCGCTGAGATGTCCTTCAGCGTGCCCAGCACCACCGGCTGGCCCGGCCCGACGCGCGGGTCGAGCTGGATGCCCGGTGCGGGGGTGCCGACGAACTTGCGTTGGCCGTTGGCGGTGGACAGGTCCAGCGTCACCGACTTCAGCGTGTAGCCCTCGGGCGCGGTCAGGCCGATGCGGAACACGTTCGGGTCGAACTGGCTGGCGGTCTGGCCGTCGGCGGTGGCCGTCACGTGCACGGTGCCGACGCCGAAAGAGGCCTGGGCAGCGGCGAAGTTGGGCTTCGTGTCGTGCGCACGGGCCGTCGTCTTCAGCACGTGGCTGACCTGCTTCGGCGTGAGCTTGCCCGGACCACCGGCCTTTTCGATCACCAGCGCCGCCACCGCGGCAGCGTGCGGCGAGGCCGCGCTGGTGCCGAAGAAGTTCGGGAAGGTGTCGGCGTCTTCGGCGGTGTCGCTGATGAAGAAGCTGGTGTTCACGCCATCGGGCGCGCCGAGGTCGGGCTTGCGGCGCACTTCGGGCGTGGCCAAACGGTTGCCGCTGCCGTCGAAGTACATCGTCGACGGGCCGGGCGACGAGAACGACTCGGGCATATAGTCCTGGAACCAGGCGAACGCTGCGACACCGTTGGTGCCGGCGGCCGAGTTGTGGCCGAAAGTGATCGGCGTGGTGTAGTTCAGGTACTCGCCGCTGACGACACTGCCGAAGGTGACGAAGCGCACCTGGTTGGCGGTCGGCGCGTCGGTCGTCGTGTCGGAGCGGACGACGACGATCTGGTAGGTGCCGGCCGGCACTTGCACCGCCTCGATCGGCTGGTCGGTCGAGAAGTTGTCGTCGGCGGACACGGCGGCCAGCTGGTCGCCGGCGGCGTTGTAGACATACAGGTCGTAGTCGGTCGACACCTTGCCGGCGTCGAACGGGTCGTTCCACTGCAGCACCAGGGTCGAGGTGGCACCAAAGGTGATCGTGCGCGACACGTCGATCGTCTTGCCGTCGGTGGCCAGGTTGTGGAAGCCGCCGTTCGACGAGCCGGCCGTGACCAGCGACAAGTCGACGGTCTGCGAGCTGGTGCGTGCCGTCGCATCGTCGACCTTGTTGAAGCCGGCCAGGTAGCCCATCGTCGAGCCGCGGTTGCCGGCCGAGGCGAAGTACGGCACGCCCTGCGCCACCACCTCGTCGGCGGCCTTGGCGACGATGCCATCCGAAAACATCGGCTCGGTGTAGTAGATGACGTCGTCGACGATCACGTCGGCCTTGCAGGGACCATTCTTGTCGGCCAGCTTGCGGATGTTGTCGGCAAAGCCGACCTCGCCGTTGAACGCCGTGGCAAAGCACAGTTTCGCGGCGGGCGCCAGATCGTGCACGATCTGCATCATCGCGCGGCCTTCGTCGGCGCCACCGGCGGCGTCCTCGATCAGCACCACCGGCGCGGTGTCACCGTCCGGGTTGCCGGTGCCGGGTAGGTCGCCGTTCGTCACGTCTTGCGCCGCATGCGTACGCGCGCCGGCGGACATGTCGAAGCTGTCGGACATCACGCCCACCGTGACGCCAGCGCCGCGGATGCCCAGCGCATTGACCTGGTCGGCGCGCACGGTGGCGGCGCCTTGCGAGGTGACCTGGCCGGCCTCGGCGACCGGCGCGGTCGACAGCATCACCGACTTCACGCCCGGCAAGCCGGCCAGCGCCTTGGCCTGGGCCACTGGCACGAAGGCCGTGAAGACGCCGTGGCGGTAGCTCGAGTTCGCTGCCACCGATTCGGCACCCAGTTTGCGGGCGGCGGCCTGCAGGCGGGCCAGCGGTACCTGCCCGTCCAGGTGCACGTTAACGCGCACACGGCCCTGCTTGTCTTGCACCGCCAGCGCGGTGCGGGCGCGGCTGCGCTCGGCTTCGGCGCGCGAGGTTGGCTGCACGCCTTGCTGCTCGACCAGCTCGCGCAGGCCCAGGCCGAGGTTGCCCTGCGGCTGCGGGCGGGCATGGGCAACGTTGAGGCAGGCGAGCGCGACGCCCGCGGCCAGCGCAGTGCGCGTCCAGGTGATCGAGCGCGCAGCGGCGCTGCGAGGTGTACGGCGGTATCCAGTCATGAGTCAGGCTTTCCCAGTCAATTGGGGCCTGTTAACGCACAAATCGCGGTCGCGTTGCTGCCCAGAGCGGGCTCAATCTAGGCGCGAAGTCGCGGTCGTGGTCAATCCACGGCCGCGGCTTCGAA
>Ga0307515_10011078_pt1 | contig 17159 bp, 9 predicted proteins | sample 17_EM_MG_FD_194513 | JGI IMG/M metagenome (GOLD analysis project Ga0307515, IMG submission 194513) | Populus trichocarpa ectomycorrhiza microbial communities from riparian zone in the Pacific Northwest, United States - 17_EM | ecosystem: Host-associated > Plants > Roots > Unclassified | place...
TGCCTAAATACATGGCAAATGCCTCCTTTTATAGGCCAAAATTCGGAACTATTGATTTGTTGACTAATTGATGAGTGGGTGGCCACATCTTGACTTGGTGACAATTCTTATCTTCTTGTCTGCCAAACACGTCATTGATGACATCATAATTTGAATAAACTTAAATCATGAAAGTTCTAGAGAATTGTCTCAGCTTTCCAGGGTAAAAATTTGAGATCATTTGGACTTCTAGAACCCGATATATGGGCTGAACACTAAACAGTGTCTGGGCTGCAGGACAGATTCGGACTTCTTTGTTGTTGCTGCAATTTGGACTTGAAAACGGCCTTATTAAATCTTGGGCTTCACATGAAAGTTGTAGGCCTATGTCTTAGCTTTCCATCCATATAAGGTAGACCTAAATCCGAGATCTACAGCTTCAGATATGACCCGATTACCAAACAGTATTCCAGTTTGGACTGCACCAATATCTCTTTTCTAAGTTTGGCCATCTTTCTGTCCTTTCAATTTCAGTACTTCAACTCATCAATCAATTCTTTCATTTATGTGATAGGCCTGCATTTAAGATGAACATTTACCATAAATTAAAGGTATCTTATATTATTAGATATGTTAGTATAAAACATGCTTTAGTTAAGGAGTTATTGATACTTCAAGTGCAAAATGATGATATAGAACCTTGATAAAAATGCACTTTTAAGTACTAATCAACTGAGATAATGCACAACCTATTCATATCAAGTTTTATTCTCCTATGCTAGCATGCTGCTAATCAACCATTATGTCGCTAAAATATATAGTATTGAAGGTTTCCTAGGCTTTGGTAGGGTCAATATTGGAGGTTTAGCTAAATAAGTTTTTATTTCTTCAAATATAACTTGATGTTTTTCAGTTCATTGAAATGTATATGTGACATTTCCTTTTAAGAGTTCAATAAATGACTTATTTTTTTCTGCAATGTTTGATATGGACCTCTTTTAAAAAATAATTTTTCTAATAATACCTTGTAATTCTTTTTTTTTGTTTACGAAGGTCATGCTTTCATGATGGCCCTTGTTTTTTTTTTTTTTATCTATCTTCATGCCACACTGATGCACTAGAAATCCTAAGAAATTGCCTCTCTATACCCCAAAGACACATTTTAGTAGATTCATCTTGCGATTATGTATTCACATTCGCTGAAATATAGAATGTAGCTCATCTAAGATTTAGAGTTTGATTTCATCATAATATATGAATATAAACTTTCATGTTACAATTGATAATGTCATGAAATATCAAATTTATAGCCTTTTGGTAAGTAATGCCATCATTCTTTAGACTAAATGACATCACCATTCACTTACAATAAAAATTAAGCCAAGACATTTAGAAGTAGTCTTTTAAACATTGTTTTCTACAATAAAAATCTAATTATAGACTGAGTGGCCAACTTTGAACCTGAGGATCTTATTACCAACTACTAAATTGATTAACATATCGATCATTAGCATTGGATATTCATCATTCAAAATTGCAAGATTAAGGTTTATGAAATCTATACAAACTCTTAGTTTGCTATTCTTTTACAATACTAGTATGATGTTAGAAATATGTTTATCATGTGTTATTGACCTAAAGAAACCATTATCTAACAACCTTTTTATTTCGTACTTGACATGATCAATCATGTATCGATCACAAGATAGGTTAAAACTTCTACCTTTCCATTATCCATATTTGATGGTGTTAGAGAAAGATTTGTCATATCAAGCATGGTTGATCTACCAACTTCACTGTATTATAATAAAAAACTTGTATTCTTATGCCAAATATTGTCATTGTTGGCCTTTTCTAATGACTCTAAATAGGTAAATAAGTAATTGTAATTTAATGTTTCAAACTCTTAGCTAACATCTTCTAGTTGTATAACATTTGACTTAATAAAATTAGCTATTAGTCACCCTATTCATACTATTTCTTCTAACTAAAAAAATAAATAGGATGAATTATATAGTCAATGTCCATAAACTAGACTAGACCAACATCATCACTATAAAGTCAAGCATCTACCATTCCTAAATTCATTATAAAGGGCTTATTATTAATTTTGACAATTTTAATGGATCCAAAATGTAGCTAAAACATTAAGACCTAAAATAGTAAGGATGGCATTCATATATTGGTATGAATACAATCTCACTTATGTAAGATTTTATAGTATATCTTTACTTTGACCATAAAAAAATTGTACTAGAAGTCTTGGATCTTACTATTAAATTCACTTGTAGCACTCTTATTAGTATCTTTTACTCCTATAAAATTTGATATTACCACTTTATAAGGTAGCATATTGGCTTTGTTACAACCAATCTTCTTGATTAATTCTAGAAGCATTATGTTAAGCGTTACACTATAATTGATCAATACCCTATGTATTGACATATTATTTAAGCTATTTGTTATATAAAAAGGGTTTAATATATCTTCTCATAGCCATTGTTGGTTTAAGGGGTGCACACTTGGTCCTTGATCAATCATATGTTATGACTGGTCAATTGCTCAAACATATATTATTAGTATGATAATTTTAATGGATCCAAAATGTAGCTAAAACATTAAGACCTAAAATAGTAAGGATGACATTTATATATTTGTATGAATCCAATCTCACTTATGTAAGATTTTATAGTTTATCTTTACTTTGACAATAAAAAAAGTTGGACTATAAGTCCTGGATCTTACTATTATATTCACTTGTAGCACCCTTGTAGTATCTTTTACTCCTACAAAACTTGATATTACCAATTTATAAGTTAACAGCTTTGTCATGATCAGTCTTATTGATTAAGTCTAGTTGCATTATGTTGAGTGTACACTATTTGACTAAAACCCTATGTATTGGCATATTATTTAAACAATTTATTATATAAAAAGGTTTAATATATCTTCTCATAGCTATTGTTAGTTTAATAGGTGCACACCTAGTCCCTAATCAATCTTATGATTGGTCGATTGTTATAATTTCTAACCTTCTCATTTGTACTATTTTCACAATCATTATCAAGATAAGACAATTGAACATGTGTGGCTTCAAATGAATATGATAGAGAAAACACCATGTTCATTGATGCAATATCATCATGGTCACTCATTTCTTTCTAAGAAGGGATTTCTAAATAGTCAACTTGTTTCATCATATCATTATCATTTATTTGTCACATCGAAAATGCAAACTCGTTAACATCCTCATCCTTACACTCTAAACTTTCTTTAGAGAGGGTGAATGTTCTTTCTTGCATTATTTCTTCATCCAATTAGGCATCTTCATCTTCCACTAACTTATTTTCTTCCTTTAGTGGTGTGTCTTTGTTTATATAGATATTAGACAAAGCTAGTTTAGGCTCTAAAATGGTAGTTTGGATAGTATTGTTATCCTTAAGTTTGTTACCTTGTTTAATTGTCATTATATTTGTAAAAAGTTAAAAGTTTTTCCTTATTTGTGGGTGATTTTCTTGATTTTTTTTTAATGAGAATGTCCCCTTTTTATTCCTTCTAAGTGATTAATATTGCTTTTTTTTTTCCCCATTATTGCTTGGATGGCATGGCTGTAGGATATCACCATACTGATCATTTTTTTCATCTTTGCTCTTTAATTGTTAGCCTTATGCGTTGGATAATTTTATCCTATTTTTATGTGTGATCGATATATGGTTGTACTGTGAGGTTAGCCATCACCTTTACTTTATCAAGTTATGATTTATAGTATTATTTAAATTTTTTCAGCATCTTTGTAGTAACCATGCTCACTTTTATAGAAATCTCTTTAGAATTCTGCCTTTTGAGTTGTTTAGGATTTAGAAAGTCAATTTAAGTGGATGAAGATGTTGTCTATATTGGAATCAATCAATGCACAATATGGTTGGTCTTTTTTTTATATGTTGGATTAGGCTCATTCTTATCTTGCAATGTTAATGTTTGTGGTCGATCATTAACACCATTTGTTAGCATTTTAATAGGTGTTTATCATTGTCGATTTTTTTAAAACTAAAAGACTAGTCTATTATGAAAGCCTATTCTCTTGGTAAGGTGTATGGTTTAGCATCGTCCTTCTTACCAGTGTGTTCAATCATTGCATTCTTCTGAATAATGTTTTGGTTAATCAATTTTATTTCTATTTTTTTCCAGGTCTAGGAGATGTTGTTGATCCCTGCCAATTTGTCATCTTTACCACTAAGCTTTTATGACTTCTATTGTGGATGATGTTTATGCCATTTATTGCTAACAAACCTTTTAGGTCTAAATGTCTTAGTTTTTCATTGCATGACTATTTGTTTCACAGAAAGGTTTTTCATGATTTTTTAGTGCCAATTCTTTGGCCTTATTATGATTAATATACCTCTTCTTAGTAACAATATTAGTTACCAATTCCAACCTTTTCATGGTCAAACACACATGATTTTCTATGTTTTTCCTTATTAAGAAGTCATTGTGGTTTATGAGTATTTATTATTTTTGTTATCTTGGGGAATAGGTTATTATCCACCTTTATTTTATTATCTTAAAATGAATTCAACCATCTTCTAATGCCTTTTGGATCTAGTTTTTAAAAACAACATAACTGATAGTATCATGTCTCCATAAGTCATGTCATTTATAATATTTCTTCTCTTTTATTAGTTTAGTAGTAAAGATTGTGTGATTGCTTAGGAGTTTGATTTTTTTATACTTGCATCAATTAATCAAATATCTTTTCTAATATTTTGATGTTGAAAAAATTATCTTTATTCGTAATTGTCATTTTAATCACTTTTACTTCTTTACTATTAGGTTTGTTAGCTTCTTTTAATGCAGTGATATCAAATAATTTTCTTTATTTGAGTTATACAACTGATATAAGTTATTTTTGAACTTCTTTAAACTTCTTCAACCGGGTATGTTCCTTTAAGTGGTTTTTTTAACTCGCTTCACCATAATCTTTTCAAATTAAGAAACATCATTTGTGAGAGTGTAGATGTTAAAAATACTTTTTTCTTACAAATCATTTCTGAAGGTTCCATTATATCCTTTTCAAAATTAAGTTAATGTACTCTTGCTCTATTATGGCTACAATGCATTTTATTTTCAAAATCTTAAAATAAAAGGCATAACTTTCTATGGACTCCATTAAATCTTGGATTATTATGACCAAGTCATTCAGTTTTATTTTAGTTATATTCTATAGAAGTACTCATGAAAATGAATCTCCATCTCTTTTCAAATATTGATGAAGTTAGGTGGTAGTATAGAAAACTAATGAAAGATATTTTTAGTCATTGATGAACTAAATAGCTTTATTTTCATAAAAAAAGATTAACAACACCATCACCAAATTGATAAGTGAACTTGGTGATGTATTATCTTATTGACTATTATCATTTCTAGAAAATTATTTAAAATATGTTATCTTGATTCTCTATGAATTTGATACAACTTGTCAACTATTTAAGGTGTGGACTTATATACAGGCCTAACAATACTTCCAACTTCTAAACTACCAATCTTAAATGCTAGTCTAATTCAATCCTATAAATTTCCCTTACTTATTGGTCGATAACAAGTGTTTGGGGTATAGAAGGATTCTGATTGCCTTGTTGAAAGGTAGTAGGGAATTAAATTGCCTATTTATAGGTTATGGTGGTTGTAGATAATATTGTTAAGCCATGTAATGGTTTGAGGTTGTTTATACACTTATAGGATATGCAGTACCTCATGTGCGATCATGCCTAATTTAGGTCGAGCTTACTACAGTGCTTGTTGTGTAGCCATGTGATATATAAGACGAGTTTATATATTTTTAAACATTCATATTAAAGTGCTTATTATTAAGGAATATCTTGAGACTTGCCTCCAAGTATTTGGACAAATGAAGTACCCAACCAACTCTATTTTAGCTTATTTTGGATTTGATTGAGTTAATCAGCCATGAACTGTATAGTTTTTTTGACGACTATAATATTATTGTGGTATATATCATATTGGTTTTATTTTTTTATCTTCATTTGGATACCTTTGAATCCGTGTTAGACAGATTTAAATTATGATAAAATGACGTTCCTTCAAAAGGAACCACTACTAGTTGATTAGAGTTTGGTAAAACTAGATGCAATCACTTAATCACACCATCAGGTCCCAAAAAGGGACAAACATGGAGTTATATTGGAGGCACAAATACATCAACATATTTATCATAAATTGGTAGAGGTAATGATGTTGAAAAAAGTAAGAGCATGAGAGACTATATAAGGGCAATATGACTTTGTCAAAGTGTATTTCTTTTTATTATAAATATCCAATAAAGAGCCATTTATGGCACGTCTATTATAGGTTGTTTCATTGACACCTAGATTGGTGGATGGTTGTTAGAATCTTCATGACAAAGAGAATTGCCTTTATCATTTGTACAGATTTATGGGTCATTAGTCACTATAATGATGTTTTGTATTTTAAGCATGATTAATGATTTGTTATAATTTTAACAAATTTATCCCATTATGCATGCCAATTTGATAGTCTATTAGATACTATGTTTGATTGATCATCTTGTCAATAAATAATTGAAAGCTTGTAACAACCTCACTAATCAAACAAAATATGGAGTTCTAAACTTGACCTTAACAGTTTAAGAATTAAAAAAGGGTAATGTAAAAATCTAAACTAATGAAAAACATAAATCAAGTAAATAAAGTTGTAAAGAAAAGATATAAATTACGATAAGTAAAACAAATCAATAGATAGTAAAAAGCTATGAAGAAGTTGTGTACATTGAGCTGGTCATCATTTCCAGCATTTAGAAGGCCAATTTTTAATGTTATAAAGATAGAATTTCATATAAATATAAAATTATAATCCTATATAAATTGTTTATGGTAGATAAAGACTATACAATATTAATCCTAATACAATTTGTACTACTTTATTTGTATGTATCCTTCATGGAAATCGTACATGTTCTTGTTATACTATAATATCCACCAATTAACCTGTTAAAAACTCCTTTTTATGTATAAAACTTAATCGTTGACCACCATTGTGAATCATGATCTTCAAAAAGATAGTCAATTTCAGCTTTCCTTATTGATTGATAATAGATTTCAGCTTTCTTCGTTGATTTGCTTGAAAAATAATAATGAACAATTATTATTCATAATCATACGATACATAAATGAATTATTTTTGGTATAAATATAAGTTAATAATTACAAACTATTAAATAGATTTATTGATGTATCATTAAAAAAAAATCTAATCTCTTCATAACTTAGCTAATTACGATAGCAAGGGGGAATGATAAGTATAATCTAAAAAAAAAAGTTTCATGCTATCTCATAAAAGAATGAAGTATTGTTTAAATTGTAAAAAAATTACATTTATTACATTGTAAACATAATTTTATTATTTATGAAGTTTGAAGGCACTATAATTTTAGTAACTTCAAGTAACCATAATTAGTTGCATATACACGCATACATATTTTTGAAACAAAATGCTAGAATTAGAGATGAAAATGGTATTGTATCGAATGAGCAGGAGTGTTATAGGAAAAAAAAGATTTGTTTAGGATTTGGATAAAATCTAAAAACATTATTAGTAATTATGATTATGTTATTTTTTCTGGTATGTATATCAAAATCATATTTAATTTAAAATACAAGCATACACACATACAAGTATTTTGTAATTATAATTTTTCCATCAAAGTTATATTATAAATATATATATTTTAAAAATATTTTAATTATTTTTTAAATTTATTTGGTTATTGTTATGAGATATGTGTTTGCATGATGTTAAATAGATTTATTAATATTATTGATTTTAAAAAATTTAAAAATTTGTATTTAATGAAGTTTTTTTTTAAAAAAAGAGTAATGATTATTTGAAATCTAATGATTTTAATATGGTTATTCAAAATTAAAACATGATGAGTGATGGCTAAGCTATGATTATTATTATTTTATTTGAATATAGTTATGGTTATATCATTTTCTGAATTTGTGAATGCCCTGCCATCGGTGGCTAGAATGCTTTGGTATCAAAGCATCTCGTTCCAATTGCAAATTACAAAAAAGGACTGCATTGACAACCTGGTTTGGATTTATCAATCAAAATGGGCTAAGAATTTAAGCCCAAGCCACCTGAATTGAAACGGCGTCGTTTGGTCGAGCTGTTGGCGGTTTTTGAAAGGATAAGAAAGGAAACATATGTTTAGTGAAAATTTGACGCGTCTGAACTCTGGATCCCTTGCTTTCTTGACCCTCTTTTCTGTGGGTGGGTTTCTTCCAGTCTTTGTTTGTGAATTAGACTAGGGTTAGGGTTTGCTTTGCATCACATACATCATGGCAACCGCATCAGGTATGTGTTTTATTTTAGTTAAATCTCTTTCGAATGGGATGCTGTTTTCTTAACATTAGATTTGGGATAAATGAGATTTTGTTATCTTATTTTAAGACGATTCTGGTCGATTGATCGATGAATATTTATAATTTTAGCTATTAATAATATTTCTATTTTTATGTTAATTGATGTTGGATTTTATAAAAATAAAATGAAAATGGCTGAATTCAAATTCAAGTCTCTTTTGGGTGGGTCTTGTCTTGCAGTTGCATTTAAGTCTAGAGAGGACCATAGGAAGCAGATTGAATTGGAAGAAGCGCGTAAAGCTGGGCTTGCCCCTGCTGAGGTTGATGAAGATGGAAAGGAGATTAATCCTCATATTCCTCAGTATATGTCATCTGCACCTTGGTATCTTAATGCCGAGAAACCTGTAAGTTGCTTGCACCTTGTTTTTTCTTTTCTTCTTATGCTTCTACTTGTGTGAAGGCTGAATTTTGATTTTGATAATCTTTTTGTTGCTAATTAGAGCTTGAAACATCAAAGGAAGTGGAAATCAGATCCTAATTATACAAAATCATGGTATGACAGAGGTGCCAAAGTTTTCCAGGCCGAAAAATATAGAAAGGGTGCATGCATCAAGTAAGTGATCTCTTTGTCTCTCTGTGGGTGTTTGTGTGTGCTCGTGGTGCTTGTGCATGCGGTGACATGTGTGCTTGCATGTCATTTAAGTTCACACAAGTTAGGAGATGATGATTTATCCTCTTACACATGCTAACAGCTGTGGAGCAATGACACATGATGCAAAGTCATGTGTTGAAAGGCCCAGGAAAGTTGGTGCAAAGTGGACTAACACACATATAGCCCCTGATGAAAAAATAGAGACGATTGAGCTTGATTATGATGGCAAGCGAGACCGGTGGAATGGTTATGACCCATCAAGCTATGCTCATGTTGTTGAAAGATATGAAGCTCGAGATGCAGCTCGAAGGAAGCACATGAAGGAACAACAACTTAAGAAATTGGAGGAGAAAAATGGAAATCAAAATGTTGAGGATGGTGTTAGCGATGTGGACAATGATGAGGATGATTTAAGGGTAGATGAAGCCAAGGTTGATGAGAGCAAACAAATGGACTTTGCAAAGGTTGAGAAGCGTGTGCGAACAACAGGTGGTGGGAGCACAGGAACTGTTAGGAATTTACGTATTCGCGAGGACACAGCAAAATATCTTTTAAATCTTGATGTTGACTCTGCCCACTATGACCCCAAAACCCGCTCTATGCGTGAGGATCCTCTTCCAGATGCGGATCCAAATGAAAAATTCTATGGGGTAAGTGCCCTTGAGAGTTGAAAATTCGAAAATAGCTCTGCAACTTCATTGATATGCCTTGGTGACATTTTTAATAAACATTTCTTTTAAAAATGTTACAGGGAGATAACCGATATAGAAATAGTGGTCAAGCATTGGAGTTCAAGCATCTCAACATCCATGCTTGGGAGGCATTTGACAAGGGACAAGATATTCACATGCAAGCAGCTCCATCACAAGCTGAGTTGCTATATAAAAATCATAAGGTCATAAAAGATAAGTTGAAGACCCGAACAAAGGACACTATTATGGAGAAGTATGGCAATGCGGCTAGTGAAGAGGAAATTCCAAGAGAGCTTCTATTGGGCCAGAGTGAAAGACAAGTTGAATATGATCGTGCTGGGCGGATTATCAAGGGACAGGTAAGAATTGAAGCAGAATTTATTTATTCTATTGTTACAGGTAAGTGATCTATTGGTTTAGTATTTCCATAGAGAAGCTGTGATAAACCTGTGTTTTCATGTCAGACCTGAAAAGTGCCGCACTGTTAGCACTAAGATTCTCATAAACTTTAGATGGTATAGAGAGAGGTAGAGAAATCACTAGGAGGACAGCAGAAACCAGTGATCATTCGAGAAAAAAAAAGACAATCTGGTCATTGTATGTGTTTGTTGAGACGTGCAGCTGTAATTGAATTGCTGCTTGCAGTAGAATAATTTTTCTTTTAATATCACCAATATAATACTTATGAACAAAAAGAGGCCATCTTCAGCATAATTTGAAGTTCTGCCTAACACTACAAATGCCTCATGTGGGATTTTCAAAAGGCTTGTGCATCCTCAATCAAGTTACCAAGGCCCAATTTTTTAAGAAGATAATACATTATACTACTTGACAAGCTCAAGTCCAAGATCCATACCCTTGCCTACATACCCCATACCAGAGTACAAACAAAATAGCTGTTAATTCTTATTCTATCTACAAAGCTGGTGAGACACTCTAGTAGAAAAGGGCCTTGACGCATGGATGTTCTATATTTTTTTTTCATGTGCACAAAAAAATTGATGCAGGGAGGGATTAAATAGAAGAAAGATTGAAAGTAATGCAGAAAGAAGTCCAACAGGAGAGGGGATAAACAAATAAGAAATAGAGAAGAGAGCAAAAGACAAATATCACTGTTCAATTCAATTATATATGTCCGAGTCAAACATAGAAAGGTGCTCTTAAAAAGGCACAGCAACTATAATAATGGTAGTTTTCTTCTGTATAACTGTCCTCAATCAATAGTGTTGTAATTGCTCTGTCCAATGCTATTTACAGGAGACTGTGCTTCCTAGAAGCAAGTATGAAGAAGATGTTTTCATTAATAATCACACAACCGTGTGGGGATCATGGTGGAAGGATCATCAATGGGGCTACAAGTGCTGCAAGCAGATGATTCGGAACAGTTATTGCACGGGTGCTGCTGGAATAAAGGCTGCTGAGGCTGCAACTGATCTTATGAAGACTAATATTGATCGTAAAGAGGCAACTGAAGGTTTGTCCTCAGTTCTATATATTGCGGTTACCTGGCCTGGACCTTGACCCAGCCAAGTTACTAGGTCATTGGTTACTGGTTCGACCTCTAGATTAACGGTTAAACTGTGGGCTCAATATAATAATAAAAAATATACAGTTCATTAAGTAATATTTAATAGTATATGTATGTCATGCAATGAAACAATTTTTCCAATGCTAAAATTAACACAAAGTATTGCATTTTTTTTTTAAATCTCAAAAGATATGTCTTCTATTGTTAGTGTTTTCATTATCATGTGATTCAGTTCACTGTAAAAGCTTGCTTCTCTTAATCTTAGATTTGACTTGTTATCTGGAATCTTGGATTGGGTGCCAACATATTTTCCAGTTGACAATTGTTGAGTTAGATCCCATGAATATTGTAAGCATATTTTCTAAAAAGTATTGATCAATTGATTGTCAAAGGTTTTAGGCAAACTAAAATTTTCAAGTATTCATAAGCTAAAAGCAGTTATGGCTAGATTTCTAGTGCTCTAATTCTGCGTTGCCCATATGAAACAGAGGCACCTGCACCAGTGGAGGAGAGAAGGCTTGCTACCTGGGGAACCGAGGTTCCAGAAGATTTGGTTTTGGATGAAAAGTTACTTGCTGAAGCGCTTAGAAAGGTGAATAAGAATCCAGCCCTTTTAAATCAATTGGGAAATTATTAGGTACTTCCGGTGTGTTGTCCCTCTACACATAAAACTGGGACTCACCATATAGCAACCCCACTTTGGGAGTACTCTATAATCTCTCTGATCATTCTGATTTTCTTCATTATTTCTTTGATCGGTTCTTTGGTGAAGTGGGTGGGCGGTTGAAGTTATGCTATAAACTTTGCTCTCGAGGTATGCTTTGATTGTGAAAGCTAATTTCATATGTTTTCCTTGTACAGGAAGATCAAAGAAAGAGAGAGGAGAAGGATGAGAGGAAGCGGAAATACAATGTCAGGTGGAATGATGAGGTAACATTTTGCTTTCCTTATTGTATGGCCCTCGTGAGTGTGGTTTGAATGTTAGGTTATGTGTTGTGCTGTTATAGGATTTTAATGGTAAATGTTCTAATAATCACAGGTTACTACTGAGGATATGGAGGCATATAGGATGAAGAAAGTACATCATGATGACCCAATGAAGGATTTCCTCCATTAAGCTTGCTGTATTACTGGGTTTGGGGATGATGTATGTAGTTGTAGCATGCTTTTTTGTTTAAGAAAAAAAAACTTTGATCCGAATAGTATGCTTTTGTACTTAATAAATAAACACCGATGAATAATTTAAGATCTGATTGGTCAAACTGCGCAGCTAGTTCATATCAAATGGGGGTTATTGTGATGAATCGTATAACCGCAACGATATTGATTTTTCAGGAAAAAAAGGTAGGGTTAAAAAATCACGTGCTCTTTACAAACTACTTATGAATTTTAGATTAACTTACAAATCAGCTTGAGCAAGAAAGGTATGTGTATTGATGGTTACTCATCATACGTGAGTTCTTAGAACGAAAAATAGATGCCTCCAAGACTTGTACTCGACTCTTAGGTGGTGTTTGATTAATGGAATGTAATTTTTCTTTGGCATTCACTCTTTGAGGGAGGTGGATATCGGGAAAGACTCTCTTAGCCTTTAAAATTTTCCTAGTTCTCTTATATCACCATCGTGAGAACATTACTATGTTCTTTAGTTCTCTCATCGATAGAGATGGATTTTATTAGAGGAATCAAAGGATGGATCTTCTATATTGATGTACCAATAAAAAAAAAGAGTCTAGCTCACCTCGGCCAGGCATGGGCAAGTAGCTCTCCAGCTCGCTCTAGGCTAAGCCTGAACGAGCTGCTCTCTAGCTTGCCCTGGGTGTTAGCACCAGCTCACCCTTCGCTTGAGCGAACAACTGTCGACACCCAGGTCGTCCTGCCCGTGTCTAGCTTGGCTTAGGCAAACAAGCCTAGTCATCTTAGCTCCACAAACAACCCATTTTTCTGTATAGCACATGAATTTTTTGCTAGACAAACACCATTTTTTATTGCCAATAACTACATTTTTGTTACATCTACAACCCATATAAATACCAATAAGAATAAATGTACTCCAACCCTGAGGGGTAGCTCAAGTGGTCAGGTTTTGAGTTTGCTCTCCAATGGTCACGAGTTCGAATCCTCTTAGGGTCATTGAAGGCTTACATGATCGTTAACTCCAGGGCCCGTAGGATTAGTCGAGGTGCGCACAAGCTGGCCCGGGCATTCACATTAATAATAAAAATGAATAAATATACTTCGTCATAAGGACGTGACACACCAACTTCTCCTCTAATCACGTTCTAGACACAGAACCCGTGGCATGACATCACACACCAATAAGCCATTTCGTTGTCTAATTACACAATTCCTCCCCCATGAAGAAAAGTCCAAGCTAGGTGTATAAATACACCTATTCACAAAGCATATGGGTACCAATTTTGGAGATATAGACTCTCCATGACAAAGAGTCACAAACTCTAGTCCACATAAATTCTCAACCTACAACCAGCTATACTGAGATGCCCACACCATGCACTTTTTTTTTTCTATACATAATCTTCACCTCCACATTCAAGTACTAACTTAAGCATCAAAGAGTAGACTCTTCATGACAAAGAGTCACAAACTCTTGGTCCACATAAATTCTCAACCTACAACCAACTATACTGAGATACCAACACAATGTACTTTTTTTTTCTTCTATACATGATCTTCTCCTCCACATTTAAGTACCAACTTAAGCATCAAAGAGTCTTTCTTTCCACGAGGGACTTACTTTTTCAAAAACTCATACAAAAACTCGCACAAGCTTACCCCCCTAGTTCATTCGTTTTGGCACAATTTCGTAGTAGACTGTGGAAAGTCTAATTGTTATGTGAAGTTTTTTCACTACTTCATCAATGGTGTCGTTTATGGGAACTAAACAAAAAGCCAATTCATTCTTGATGTGCATTATAGGGATTATAATCCATCTCGTAAAGTTGAACCTAATATGCAAGAAGATTCAAACGGTCCAATAACAAGAGCGAGAGCAAAACAACTACAAAGGGTCTTGACGAGTTAAATTGGAATGACTGAAGCTGCATCGGAGTTAAAAGCCAACAATTTGTTTGGAATTGGTTCAAAGGTGCTTATTTGCCTACAATTAGAACTTGGACATGGAAAAAGCCCTTAATGGCTTTTTTGATGTTAGTCTACATGAATTTGGATTGGTAATGCAAATAAGTGAAGGAGTTGATGTTGTTTACTGTTAGAATAATAGATGAATTTGAACTTGAATCTGAAGTCATCCATTGCATGTGAAAACAAGATTAATCTAAGTGGATTTAAAGTTCAAAACATGATCATTCTAGGCTGTCCAACCATGATTGCATTAGACTTTTGTGTAAGAAGTTATAGCCGTTTTAAATTGTGTTAGTTTGTGTTTCAAAAAGGGCAACAACATGTGCTAGTTAAATTTGTTTAGCTTACTTTGTCAAAGTCTGTTTTTTGAGCTTGACTTCTATCATGTTGAATTTTCTTAAATTTGGAGGGATGTTCCAATTATAAATATAATATCAGAATATGTAATAAACACTTGGCCAAGATTTTGAAACTTAATTCTGAGAATTAAGAATTGTTCTTCCAAATTGATTTTGTAAAGAACCCTACCTGACTTATCACTCTTCAGTCTTAAAGAGTGTGGTGTCGAAATCCTAGATTGAACTTTGTGGCGTCTAGATCGACTTATCAAAGTATCATTCTAGTCTATCATCCACCTTATTTACCTTAAATCAATTTAATCCAGCCTAAACACCAAAAGAAAGACAATACAACCAGACCCATCCTTCATCCATTTTCGTCAGAATTCATTGTTGCTGATTTTTGATTCATTTACGACACATCATCTAGTATCAGAGCATCAATTGTGATCTAAGGTAGGAGCCAAATACACAAGAAATTGAGGTTGATAAACTTAACCATGGCAAGAGATAAAGATGAGTTACCAAGAGGGTTAAGTTTGGAACAAGCATAGGTTATAGGCTTACAACGATCTCATGTTGAGATTCGGGATGAAATGACTGGAATTTGTGAGCAATTGAACACCCTTATACAAATGATGCAAAGAACTAATTTGCAACCCCAACAAGGGCAGACACTTAGGGTGCCACGAAATGCTATTAGAGAAGCTGACGAAGAGCCAAATGGGGATAATGAAGCTGACGTTAAGGACAGACCAAGAAGGCAGAATAATAAACTTCCTAGTGGTATCAAACTTAAGATTCAACCATTTAGAGGAAGTAGTTCACCCGAGAAATACCTGGAGTGGATTTAGAAGGTTGAAAAGGCGTTTGAATGGTATGAATATTATAAAGAAAGGAAGTGCAAGGTGGCAACACTTGAGTTTACGAATTACGCTCTTTTATGGTGGGAAAATTTAAAGATTCAGAGGAGAAGGGATAAAGAAGAGGAGATTACAACGTGGACAACTATGAAAAAGAGTGATGAAGAAAAGATTTGTTCCTGATTACTATAAACAGTAGCTATACATTAGACTTCAGACTTTGCGACAAGGTTCTTTGAGTGTGGAAGAGTATGTGAAAGAGTTTGAGTTGCTGATGATTCGATGTGAATTGATGGAACCCTAAGAGCAAACAATAGTTAGATTTCTTTGAGGGTTGAGGAAGGATATAACTAATGTTGTTGAGTTACAGCCATACATCTTCCTTGAGAATGTTATAAAGCTTGCAACTCGAGTAGAGAGGTAGCAGAAATGAGGAGGTGCTCGAACTAGTGTAACTACGTCGAGCACGACAAGGGCTATTTCTACGTCTACATGAAAATGGAACACACCCAAACAAGATGAGAAAGTGGAATTTAGTAAGGGGAATACTAGTTCAGATTCTTTGAAGGAAAAAAAAAGGTGACTGAACCTCATCCTAGAAGATCTTGGGACATCAAGTGCTTCATGTGCTTAGGAGATGGGGACATTGCTTCAGAATGTCCAAATAAGAGGGTGATGGTTTTGCATGGGGATCATGGAGAGTTGGTCAGTAGAGACGAGGTCGAAACTTAAGATGAAGACGAGATACAAGTGGTTGAACAAGAAGAGGATTTTGAGCCAGTTAAAGGAGATTTGTTGGTTGTGCAACGGGTTTTGAATGCACAAGTTGATGTTAGTGATGAGCAACGCGAGAACATTTTTCATACTCGATGTCAGATTCAAGATAAGGTGTGTGGGATGATTATTGATAATGGAAGTTGCACTAATGTTGCGTCAACTACTTTGGTGGAGAAATTGGGTTTAACTACCGTTCCGCATCCCAAGCTGTATAGTTTGCGATGGCTGAATGAGAATGGGAAGATTCAGGTGACAAAATAGGTTTGTGTACCTATCATGATGAGATTTTGTGTGATGTTGCGCCAATGTCAGTTAGCCACGGGTTATTGGGTCGTCCATGACAGTTTGATAAGGATGTGACCTATAATGGACGAAAGAACACTTATTCTTTTATTCTGAATGGAAAGAAGGTGATGTGGACCAGCCCAGAAACACCAGCAAGGACCCATTACATGTTCCAAATGGTCCAATGACTCAGTCCAAGACAAAGGCATTGAAAGAGGCATTGAATGCATTGGTTTTGAATGTTTCAACCAAGTCAGAATTGAAAGGTCCATTAGAGTATCAAGAGGAGACCTCAGTACATCTTATCCATGTGCAAGAGGGGTCCAACATAACCTTATTTGGGCCATGAGGTGAGGACAACAAAGGAAATAAAAGAATCCTTCTACAACTTGGAAACAACATGGGTGGCTACCTTTTCCTTTTGTTTCTAGGATTAAGGGGCTGCATGGAAGGCTATAAATAAGCCTTGAATCAATTCTATAATATTTTACTTCCTTCTCTTCTTCTCATGAAAGAACATGGATTTAATATTATGGGC
>Ga0307515_10011079_pt1 | contig 17159 bp, 11 predicted proteins | sample 17_EM_MG_FD_194513 | JGI IMG/M metagenome (GOLD analysis project Ga0307515, IMG submission 194513) | Populus trichocarpa ectomycorrhiza microbial communities from riparian zone in the Pacific Northwest, United States - 17_EM | ecosystem: Host-associated > Plants > Roots > Unclassified | place...
GGACCAAAGTTAATATAAAAATTAAATTTTAAGAGATGAAATTGAAAAATAAATATTCAAAACAAATTATATATAGCAATCAAAAGTTTGAGGATCAAATTTGATATAATAAGCAAATAATAACATTTCTAAATTTTTCACAACTTCCGGAAAGTGTTTTCCGCCCAAATTTTACAGGAAAACACTTTCCTGAAAACCAAGCTAAATTTTCCTTTGACTGGAAAATATTTTCCGTTAACCAACTTTTTTAATGGCAAACAAACATAGGAAAGTTTGGAAAGTGATTTTCCGGAAACCACTTTCCAGAAAACAAACACAGCAAAAAGGAAAAATATTTTCCTGGAAACCAAACCAAATTTTTTTTTTATTGAAACTGTTTTCCGTTGACCAACTTTTCTAATGGCAAACAAACAAATGAAAATTTTAAAAATAATTTCTCAAAAACTACTTTTCGAGAAACAAACATGCCCTTAAATATAAGTTAATAACGTGAGTCCAATTATTATAATTTATTTTTTATACTAGATAAGAAATGTCTTCGAGACAGATGATGGATTGGATCAAGGTAGGTATAAAAACTCTTTTCATCAGGCCCATTCATCCCTGTCACAATGGTACTGTCTAACCAGTGACTGGCACTAGGCCGCTGGGCTGGCATGGCTTGCCGTGGAAGCAGAATTTAGAAGAAAGTTGTTTTTTTTTTTTAACATATAGAAAAAAAGAACGCACTACTCCCTTAGCATTCAATAAGCATCAAGATCTTATTTCTGAACGAATTCAAAGCTAGTCGCTTGCAATTTTTATAATCCACTAGGTTTTCCACGAAAGATAATTAAATTTTAATATCAGAAAAAAATAAATTATCTTCATATCCATACCCTTTTTTCTCTTACTCTTTGGGTATCAGAATTTATTTCCATGGCTTGATGTCCTTGTTTTCTGCTCTGAATGGGAAAAAGGGTCATTTCTTTGAAGGCCATGTCTTGGTTCAGAGTTCCAAGCAGAACCAGGGATAAGTAGTTATTGTTCTTGCAACCAGAGACTAAACTAAGATCAACAGTGGACAGAAATACAAAAACAATCAAGTTCTGGAAACTCAGATAGAACCCGATGCCTTCTCAACCTATGCTATGGAAATTCAGATAGAACTTGTCCCCTCTGCTGTACACCAATCTGACTTGTCCCCTCTGCTGTACACCAATCTGTTGAAGGAAACCTAAACCATCCATGTTGAACTTTGGCGTGAAAATAGGTATCTATTCGAACTAGATAAAATTAATATGGCCGTGTTGATTTGTTTCACTATACACTGTTATACCTCAGGTTTTAAACCTAGAACAAAGTGAAAGTTAATTCTCTGGCCATCAGATCCTTCAATCAACTTAACATGGTCTACTTATATCTGTAAGTCTCACTCATGGAAAGAGCAATGATAAAACCTGAAATGGCTGGCAAGAGCTCATCAATGTTAAATGGAAATAGTACAGCCTAACTCCTTGGCGGCAGTATCAAGATGATGAACAGGCATTCCTGTCGCGAGTCGGCTATGGGCTTCCCATGTTAGGCACTTTTCTATATCAGCTTGCCAGTTGATGACATCTGATCTGAGATATTGATAAGAGGGTCCATGGATTCCATTCCTGTGTGTGAGTTTAGAAGCGGGTTTTATGGAACCAGTATGCTGAATATCACGAAGAACAGATGTGCTCAGAGCACGGACATGAGCACTTGGATGAGAAAGGCATCGTATAGTCGCTGGCAGACGACACTGCATGAATTGGCCCAAAAATTCCAATGAGCAAGCGTCATATTTACTCCCAAACTGGCATTACCCACTTCATAGCGTGCATATAAACATGCTCGTGTGTATGTGCAGCCTTCATACTAAATGAAATTGGATGTGTTAAGAGGATATATTCACCTTTAAGAGGTTTGAAAGGCCATCTGCAACTGCAAATCCAGACTCTCCCCACTGCAGCACTGGCTGAACTGCTCTGGCTGTTGCTTCTAGTAGCTGCCAAATTGAAGATTGAAAGATTAACTAACCACACTGAATAACAAGTACCTTTTTTTTTTTGACAAAGGACTCACTGAACTTGGAATGCCGTGAGCCTTCAGTCAATATAATTCTGATGTCTAACTTACAAAGAGCAGGTCACATATTCCAAAGTGAAGTGAAATCTTCTTTGGTATGTTACCTCAAGCTGTGGTAAAGTGCAAGCTTCTCCATCAACAAGCATCCCATCTGTGGCGCGGAGAAGTAGATCTGATGCACTAGCCAAAATTACCAACGATTCTGGGGTATCATGATTTCTCATCAGCTCAACAATCAACTTGACAATCCGCTGGTTGATTCTCCACATTATCTGACCTGAATCATCATCTTTCGCGATCCAAGGCTGCAATTCCCTCTCCGCCTAACAACACAGAGAAAATGACTAAACAAACAAAGCAATTGAATCTTAAAGGAAAATAAAACAGAACAAAAAAAAACAGGATGCTAACTTAAACAACCAACAGGCTACACTTCCAAATTTGGGATCAAAATAATTGCAGAAACTATTTAAGAAACCATTTTTTGCACCTTCCCATTTTCCAGGTGAGTAAGTTTTGTACTATCAAAATAAGTAGTTCTGAATTTTTATTGTATTTCCCTATTCTGAAGATGATGCCACCTTGGAAAAAAACTAGGCGGTTTCAAAATGACAGGCCAAACAGTAAAGGGTAAACAATTGCATTTTACAGCAAAATTACAAGTAAGACAAAATTTAGACCTGAAGAACAACTGCTGTGGCTGCTATTGTTGGCGATGCTGATACAACATTGCATAGTGCGTCAACAACCTGAATACATACTGACAAGTTAGAGGAAGCTCTCCCAAAGAAAATAATGAGAATCTAGATAAAATATAGCCTGATGGATCTATCGAATCCATATACCCACAACTGGGAAGCGCCTCATGCTTCCAAGTCACACATGTTAAAAACTTTTAAATGTCCATTGTGTGTGTGTGTGTAGCATGAAACCTTTTATATAAAATGCATTAAAGCTTCTAATTTTTATTTCCAATTTGAAGGAAAAGTGATTAGAACATGGAGTATGACCTGTCTCCATCCTTGTTGAGCAGAAGTGCTTTCTGCACTAGGTTGAGTTTCGGGTGATGCTATTAACTTTTGCCACAATAGAGAAACAACAGAGAAACATAACTCTTGCTTCTCTGGAAGCACTGATCTCAATAGAACTTGTGCACTGCAATTGAATCCAATATGCCTGTGCATTGTTAAGAAATTGGCCAAATCTGAAGCATCCAATGGGAGTCCAGCAATACCTTTTCCCGAAGTGCTTCCAGAGCCTTCTTCTGAATGTGATGCTCTCCCACATTTAAGTTTAGTTTCTGAATGAACTAATTCTGTGGACTGCAGGGCAGATGATTGCCCTGAATTAAAGCAGCCAGTGCTTGCACTTCTATTTTGCTTGTTACCATCAGAACACACAAGAGAATCTTTCCACACTGGTGCGTGCAAATGTGCTCCTAATGGCTCAGCTTTGTTAACTATGGACGCAACAGCCTTACTGTGAACATCAATGAGGTTATATAGTGAGGATGCCCTGGTGTAAATTTCATTATCCCACTTGCATCGCATCAAAACAGAGAGCGCGTGCATGCAAGCCTTAGAACGTCTAAATAGTTCAGAAACATGAGCGGCAACCATAGCTGCAGCTACTATCTCATTTGAACTATAACTCCAAGATGTGCCAATAGTAGATGGTTTTAGAGAAAAAAGTGCCTCCAAAATAGATAAAATTCTGTGAGTATGATGGATTGCAGAGTTGAGACTAGTTTGGAACTCACTAACAGCTCCATTCAGTTTTGCAGGCTTGGCTACAGTCTCTGAATGTTTAGAAGTTGAATGGTTACTCCCCCTGGAAACAAAGGGGAATATTTGAAGCTCACAAGCCAGAGCACATACAGCAGCCAGAACATAAGAATCAAATGCTGCAACTGGACCTTGTTTCTTCATCCTTCTAGATTTCATGTTTCTTCGCATTTCGGATGTTGATTGTGAGTCCTCTGTGCCATCCTCAGGCAGATCGTTTTCTTCTCCTCTTGGTCTCTTGCTCCCACGGGAATGAGCTTCGTGACTGACACACACAGTTAACACAACAAATAGTAGTCGCGATGCAAGCTCTACTGAGGCACATGATTCTAGAAAGAGTGAGTGGACCATAGTACGAAGCTCTGCCACAGCAAGGTTTTTGGAGGCAGGCCCTAAGCTAGAAAAATATCTTGTTCTTCTGGTCTGTTCTCTAGAAGACTCCGGCGGAAATGTTCTCTGAAGAATTGCTTCCACAGTGGCAACAAATATCTTCATGAGGCATGCTTCGGATGGACTTCCACGTGGAAGATATTCCAGGACCTTAAGGAGAGGTATATACAGATTCCATGACAATAATGGAGGTTGCAATGGTGTTGCAACTATGATTTCAGGAAGATCAACTGCTGAGGAACTTAAAGGAATCAGACCATAAGCAGCTTCCCAAATGGTACAAATTCTCCATTCAACCTCAGGTCCATGGGCACAAAGCATGGATGCAATTCCCTGGGCAGTTGCTTCAATAGTCGCTTCAGCTGCAGGCACTTCTATCTGTTACCATGTTCAAAATGCAACAAAGCAGACATTGAAGTGCTTCGCATAGCTTGAATCACAAGAAGTCAAACTGACGTGTCAACAAATAACATTTATATTACCTGCTTCCTGTAGCATGAAATGTAACCACCCAAAGGTTCATGTTGAACTTCCACCCCTTCAACTTGCCTTAGTGGAGGAAAAAGCAATGCAGGCTGTGAGAGAATGCGGAAAAGTAAAGCTGCAGCTGCGTCAGCTGCTATACCTGCTCTCATGGACATTGCAGTCCCTATTGCACGCAAGAAATGCAGATGCATCCAGTTCCTGGGAAGCTGCATAAATGAACACAGAAATTAAGGAGAATGAAATGGAAAAAGGTAAAAGAAACTAGATAGTCAAAGGTGGGCCAAAGAAGCTAATCAAGTCAAAATATGATATTCTGAGTAAAATTCACTTCTTTTGGGTTGGAGAAAGCTTCCTTTTGATGGAAATAAGTGATTTAATTACAAGCAGAGAAATAGAGAAGGATGAAAGAAAGCGATTGTTGAAGTAAAAATTGTTCATATTTTGTTTTCATTGATGAGTTACATCAGAAGACTCCTGAAAGGGGGAACATCTATCTTTCATGGCTTTGCACAGGCTGAGTACAAAAGACAGAGAAGTTAATTTTTTAATTTTAGTTTTTCTCTTTTACATTCTATAGGAGGATGATTTATTAATCTTGCTGTAATTTCTCCTCTCTCTCTTAATAATACATTCTTCTTTTATAATAATAATAAAAATAAAAAATAAAAACTAAAATATTCCACATGTATAGTCTCTCCAATGAGAAAATTGGTTTCCTCTTGATCTCTTGACAAGAACACATGTGAATTAGCAAAAAGACTATTAACCAGGTAATAAGAAATCAATACAAAGCATAGTTGGTTGCCAAGGTGAATTTCTGTAATAAAGGCAAACATACTCCAGAACAAGATTAGAAGTAAAGTGATACGCTTATCACAGTACAATTAAATGTCATTGATCAAAAGCATATAGTTACCCTTATTCCAGATGCATAATCTTCAGCAGCTCGAAGAAGTTCCACAAGTTGTACAGCAGCATCAAGTGCATCTGGAGCCCATGATGGTGGTGCTTCAAGAAGTCCAAGAAGAAGTCGTTGAGTGGCACTCGGAGTTGCAATGGCGTAATACCTAATCCAGAATAGAACACATTTAACAACCACTAATAAGTAGATTGCTTCAACCTAGTAAAATTGAGATTGTCACTCTCGTAGACAGGGGACTTGGTGTCCCACCATCTTTAAGGTCTCTTGTATGCTAGTCTCCACCTTTATTAACAGAGTTTTTCAGAACGCTAACACTCAAACATTGATAAGGATAAATGTTCAATAAAAATAAACGAGGGCAGGAAGAGGCACACAAAGAACTGAGCCCCCACAACTAAAAAACATGCATGTACATGAATCCTTAGATGATACAAAGACCATATTCAAGAAGTTAATCAAATACACATGCAGATTCAAAAAAAAATTATATAAGCATGTAGTTACCGGTGAAATAAACGTGCATATGGCTCAAGAGCAGGTAGGCCAGCAACTAGATGCTCATCCAAAGCTGTTGTTGGAGGAGGGAGTAAAAGTGCAGGAACAGCAGCTGCAGTTAATGTAGCAGTCTCATAACGAGCAACTTCCTCATCACACACACTTAAAATAACCCCAGCACCATTTGCTACAGCCCACCTTGGAGTTGATGGGATGAGCTGAGGATGTTTTCCAGACCCACGTGAAGAAGCTAACAAAATACAAAAGAAATTCAGTTATCATTTTGGTGCAAAAGAACAAACATGTCAGTGGAATGCAAAACAGGAAAACCACATGTAATTTCACTTTACAAAATATGTTCCAGAGATGAAAATATCATCATGTGTGTCTCGAGCGCTATCTAAGAAATTTCACTTTACAAAATATGTTCCAGAGATGAAAATATCATCGTGTGTCTCGAGCGCTATCTAAGAAATAAAAATTCAGAATTGTCTCATGTTATTTCTCTTTAGACACCAATGATGTCTTCCACTATCTTGTGTTAATCCTTGTAATTGCAAAAGCGAAAAGATCATCGTGCATTTTACATGTAACTTAATACAGCTCAACATCAAATGAATGAATATATGATCTTCACCATTCTCTTTATCCAAATTTAGACTCTCACTTTTGGAGTCCAGCTATTCCTTAAATGTGATGTTTGGCCATTCAGTAGCCTAACTGCCTGTACAATACTACAAACTTTTCTAGTAAACTCCCTATCAAGGAAACCAGACCTCATCTATAATATTTGCAAATCTCCTTAACTTTGAAATTTAACCTTATTATGCAAGAGACATCCAAAAATATTCTAAAATCAAACTTGAAGCCACAATATAAAAAAGTTAATCAGATGCTAGAAGGGCAAAAATTCACATGCTATGTTTCTAAAGTAAAGATTAACTAACTGGTTGTTGGTGGTTTGAGCTCTCCCGCAGCATATTTACCCATAACACCACTGCACCTGAAAATGCATGATAACATTTGAGGTTAAGGGAATCCCCATAACAAGAAGTTGACGAGAATTAAATATGGTTCATTATATTCCATGACAAGTTCACTAAAAATTGCCAGAATGAACTTCTAGCTTAAATTTTGAAAATAGAGACAACAGTTGCCAATGCAACATTGAGAAGTTAAGAGAAAATACATATAATCCATTGTATTCCATGACAAGTTGGTAGCAAATTTCTACCAAAATGAATTCCCTGTGCTTAAAATTTGAAAAGAAGAATAATAATTTAGTGAGACCAACAGTGTCAGTGCAACAGGTGATATGCCATAACAACACCCCCCCCCCACCAAAAAAAAAAAAAAAAAGGCGCTTCACAGGTTTGAAACTTCAACTGTCGAAATAAGCCCAAGATCACTCTAGCATAATTTTGATATGGAATTGTGACAGATTTCCCTAACCCCCAATTTCTGATGTCATCGTCATTGGATCCACACATGCAGGGTCCACCATATGATAGTACCTCCATATTAGCTTTGGTACCGATGGTATTGTCCGCTTTTGCCATGTGGCCTCACAATTTTGTCCCACAAAAGGTGCCTCACACGTTTGAAACTTCAGCCATCCGTACAAGTCCAAGATCATTCGAGTACACTTCCTACATGGGATGCTGAAAAGATCTAATTCCAAACCAACCTATTTCTTATATATTATGTTTTGAGAGACAAAATTTTATCCAATCATCTATGCAAGGAGCTTGGCAGTTTCAGTTATCTATAATTTACAAGCCGGTAGAAGTAGAATGCAGTTCATGAAATTCAATATTTTAGTTTCTGCACAAACCATAAAAAGGTTTCTGTCCCTGTTTTGCTAGGAAAGAAGTAAATTATTATCTACTTTCATGGTGGAGTTCTCCTTTGATTTTATTAACCTTTTTCTGATTTTCATCATCATGACATGTCCATTCTGATCAAGGATATTTTTATGTTTAGTTTCAATCTCAAGACTTCTTGTTAGAAAAAAAAAAAAGAGGGAATGTGCAGCAGTACACAACAGATTAATTTCAATGCCAAATAACCCCTAACTTTCAAGATCAGGACATACGAGTTGCAATAAATTGAGCAGGTGAGAAAGGACTGTGAAGATTATCACACTAAAATTTAAAATATGCTCTTTAATCCTATTTTAGAATTAAATGTAAAGAAATCATACTGTATTACTTTTCTTGTTATGTTGATTACTTTTTAACCAAAAAAAAAACAATCAGTCCAATATAAAATATGGCACTCACCAACGAAAGTAGTCACTTCTAATACCCAGAGGTGCAGCAAGCAATATATCGGTGATCCAGGGAGACAGAGGCCTGAAAGGTTTCCTCTCTTGTTGTACCAAAGGCATGCTGGTGGATTTCCCTTCTGCTGATTCACTACTTGTAGCGTGGCTGTCACTACTGCTTCTGTCTGTTTCATTATTCTGTTGTTCTCTCTTGTATATTGGGCGATTGTAATGAGTTAAAATCCGCAAAATCTCTCCGCACGCCAGAGCCCATTGTTCAGAATATTCATTCTGTATAAGTATCAAAAGATGTGTCGTAAATAAGAAGCTTCTTTTTCAACCCATACAGCAATTGCATGCTGTAATCAAATTAGAAAAATTAAAGACAAAAGTAAAACTTGTGTAAGTTAATGGTTTACATTACATACCTCACTACCAGGGCAGACTAAGGAAATGAAAGAGGCAAATGGAGGGCTACTCCTATCATAAACTAGTGTACCGTCTATAATACATGAAATAATTGGAAGAACAACAGCATGTCCATGCTCTGGATGATGAAGGACAAACGTAGCTGGAAATTGACATACATATTTAAATCAGAACTACTGCAGCCACCAATCATTGATATGATACTTGACAAGCGCAATTAATTCTTTTAAAGATTAGCGTAGGTGAGGAATCATTACCCAAAACATCATCAAAAAGGCGTTTGTCCTTTGATGGATAACGATTGCGAATCAACTGTCAAAACCATATCCATATCCACAACCAATATAAGTTATAAACTTCATGAAAAGTAAAAGTCTCAATAGAATTAAGTATTCATACCATATGAACAAGAAAGACTGACTCAAAGAGAGTATACCTCAGAAATATCATCTGGAAAGTGTTCCGATGTGCACTGCCCAAAGTAGTCGACATAGGCAGTAATTTGTGCCTGCAGATGAGGGAAAACATGCAGAAGCATGGGGATCAATTCTTGTAGGTATTGAACTTCAATAGAAAGAAATGTCACAATCAGAAGGAAAATAAGTGCAGATGTACGATAGAGTAATTTTGAAAACAAAGATAAGATGCAGATGTGGGACTTTTCCAAGTCAAACGACAAATTCAATGCTATAACCATTAGAGTAAAAGTGATGACTGGGAACAAATTGACAATAGAAGTTCTCACTTCAAACTCAAAAGTTGATGTTTTAATGACTGCCAACAAGTGCTGATTCTGTAACTTCTGATCGATGTCCTAAAAGACAAACTCCAACAAAGTTTAAAGGATGGAAAGAGGGGAGGACAAAAGGGGTAAAATGCAAGGGTGTAGAGGAGAAAAGATGGAAATTAACCCTCCCAAATTGAGCAGATTGCAAATTACATGTCAGCTAAGATAAGCGGGTCCTTCCTATACTTCCCCGGGACGTTTCATCCACCCAACCAAAAAGACGAGCATCTCATCCACCCCTTTCCCATCCACCCATCATCCCTACTTTCTTTCATAGCAAACAGAGAGCAAGGATTTCAAAGTTAAATTTCAAGCTACTATGGAATTTTTTTAGAAGAAAAATTCATGAGCGTGAACATGTCTGCATGGTTGTTTTTCCCAAAAATTTTACTTGCCTAAGAGGGAAATGCCAACTTATGCTAAAAATATCCAAATCAGAGGAATGCTGTCTAAATCCTAACTTCTCTGAGCATTTAGCACAATTTTAGTTGACAATACCTTTCCTCATAAATAGATTCAGTATTTCCTCAATCTGAGGCAACAGTACATGAAATTTACAGATACCACATCAAAATTTTCACATCTTCTTAGACCTAATTAAACAGTAAACCATGGTAAAGAGAAAGAGCCTTGAAGAAAAGAGTATTTCATTATCTCATCACAATGTAGTTGACAATTGCCAGAAATGATGGAAAAGCATGAGGTTTATAGTTAGAAATGAATACAGGTTTTATAACCATTTCATTAATTTTTTCTTGATTCAACTTCCAAGTTTCTCATATCCTAAAAACTAACAGCAATATTATTGCTCTCCATGGCATACCTACTTATGAAAACATTAAACCGGTCACAGCAATATTTGAAAGTCTGAGTCGGCAAGGAATTTGATCAAGGATTAGAAATGATAGGCATGCTGGATTAATAAAAGGTTATACCCTGTCGAATACAAAATCACTCTTCTACTCGCTAAAAAACAATTATTTATGCATAATGATAGCTGGGAAATTGAAATATTAAAAAAAATCCCATTAATAAAGATTTTGCAGCAAAGCCAGTCCTCTTATGACATACTACTGACCGATAAAGGTGGTGCTGATTGATCCACCAATATGAAATAAAGGTGTCCTCTGATTAACAAAGTCGGTCTTGAAACTGTGTTCCATGTTTATATCTTCCTTCTACTAGGAAGAAATTTAAAGATTCTTTACGGCAAGTATAATCTGAATTTTGGCACCCAATAAACCTTAGAGACAATATGCTGATACAACTATATATAAATAAAAAGAACTAGAATAGAAAGAAAAGGATAAATAATTAAAATTGAATATAATAAGCATGCAGAAGCACTCATCAGAATCCATTAACTGCCACAGAAATGAAATAAAATGCTTCAAGATTTGTTAAAAAGACAAAGGAAAAGAAAAATATGAGAAAATGCTTCAACTGACCTTTCTTTGTTGGGCATCTTGAGGTGGAGGCCAGAACAATGAAGAGAATTGAAGACCATCAATCCATCTCTCAGAAGAAGAACTAGCCATTAAAAAGTTGTCTGTCCTTTCAATTACCAAAAACCAACAACAATTTTTTTCTTCCAGCCACTACCAATCAAGATCAATATATCATCATTTAACATCCCCTCGGATTACTCCCTGAATCCCCCAGAATTTCTCGATCAAAAAAAATTATCTTAGTTTGTTAGTTTCTGTATTTCCGCCTCTCACCCAATATGCTTCTACACAGTGTCTTGCAATCCAAACAAATACTTGAATCTACTGCTCTGCAAGAACATGGTTAAAAATGGCTTGCTGGCTTAGAGTTGATAACCAGATATTCAAAGAAAATTCAAAACAAAAACAGAATAACGCTCCAAAAAAAATTATAAATTTTTGAAAAGGGAATCTGCCTTAAAAATCAAAGGGGCTATGATACAGTCACATTTTCAAACTATTAAATAAAGGGGGAAAAATCTTTAAATGAATTAAACATGCAAAGAAAAAAAGCAGAAAACATGAAACTACAAACAACTGGACTTAAAATCCAAGAACCCAGAAAAGAAAAATCATTAGTATTTTACTGAACAGAACAGAAAATGAAATTTATAACATGATAAAACAAAACACGGACACCAACGTACCTGGTAGTTGTGTCTGGGTACCGTATTTCAGGTATCTGAACTTAAGCTGCCTAGTTTGATTTTTTGAGATTTTTTTTATCACTCTAATTTCCTTGACAGTTCTTTTCTTTTTTTAAGAGGTTGTAGTTTCGGTAGAGAGGAAGAGGAGATCTTTTAGATGGTCTGAGATTGTCTTGCGTACGTGGCAATGATATTTTCCTCTAACCTTAGAGAACCACGTCATGTCAATCTTTGCTATGTTAATTTACGCATGTACATTCATACATACATCATGACATGATAACATGGACTAAATGATGTTGTAGTGCTGGACGTAAATGTAAAATTTGTAAGGGTGACCATTTTCATCCAACCCATCCGTTACTGAGTATCATCTCATCCATCTACATCGTATTTTTATATGATTTGACTAGAGTTAAATGAAAGAATTTTAAATCTATTTTTTTAATATAATTTATTAATTTTTATTTTAAAATACATGAAAGAATTTTATGATTATATGTTTTAAAAGAATATGCAAAAAATATAAATTGATAATTTTTTTAAAAAGAAAATCTCAATACCTTGGAAAAAAAAATCTCTTGAAGTACAAAATTAGTTAAAACTTGACAAAAAAAATAAACCCGAGTCAACCCAAGATAGTGCGATAGAAATATAACCTGGGTAACAAGCCGCGAGTCAACCTAGGTTAACCCATAAAATTTATGGTTTAGGTTATGAGACCAAGAAAACTCAACATAAAAAAATTAAAGAAAACCACAAAAATATTTTTTTCTTGAAAACAAAAAAATATATATTTAAATATGAAATTGGAAAAGAAAAAAATAAAAAAATATGTCAACCTACGTTAAATTTTTAAACTTGTGACCCGAATTATTAGATTATAAATATCATAGATACAAAAACAACGAAACACAATTTTCATCCAATCAAACGCTAAAAAATGAAATTGAATAAAAAAATCAAACAAAAGGATATAAGATAAAAATGGTAATTAAAAGAATGAGAGTGAAAACCAAAATAAAAATAAATTAGACGGATATTAATATATTTTTTTTACTGGAAACTTGAAAATAAAAATAACTCAAATCAAAAGAATAAGGACCAAACTGAAAAAAAAACAATAAACCATAAACTTGGATTGAATTGTGAAGTTAAAAACCAATAAAACTTTTATAAAAGAGTAAAGAAAAAAATCAAAAATCAAAGTAATAAGTACCAAATTAGAAATAATAATATATTAAAAAATAAAATTGAAAAGAAATAAAACTTTTACAAAAAAATACCAAAATTATAAATCAAAAGAAAAGGGAAAAGGACTGAAGCTGAAAAATAGAAAATAAAGAGGACTGACTTGTAATTTGAGGGGGGGAGAGAAGGAAAAAAGAAAAAAAAGGTTCACAGACAAAAAATAGTCCAACCTCTGTCGACACACGCCGCACCTGAAGAAAAAGGACGTGACAGCGTTTCCAACAACACGGCAAAATGATAGTTTTGACCACTGGGAAGCACCACATGCATCACCCGAAATGCCAGTCGCCTCCCACGCACTAACAACTTTTAAAATTTTAATATTATTTTTTATATTAAAAGACCATAATGCCCTCAACAAAACAATAAATAACAAAAAAAAACAACATAAAAAGACAAAAAAGACCTTCGACTGAAATTTTTTTTACTTCATGTGCATTTAAGTAATTGTATTATGCATTCAAAAGTAAAAAAACAAAAAACAAAATTGCCTCTAAGATGTCAGGCTTATATTCTTATTGTGCATGAAAAAAATGACCTTGTTACTCCTATAAGCTGGGCCATATTTTATTTAATTGAGGGGGGAAAATCATAATTTTCTAATTGAGATCCAAAGTTAGGATTGCAGGGGTATGTAAAAAACTTAAGGAGACACTAACCATCAATATCAATGTTGATTGTAAGGGTCTTCCTACATGACATTTAATGTTGAGAATATCACGTGCTTATGGAAAATGGTCTCGTGTCAATCTGCACACAATATTAATATCGATGGAATCATCCCTTATAATCAACATTAATATTGCTTTGACACAGGGATGGCCTTTAAGGGACTTTCTAATCTGATAAGGGGTAAGAAGATGATGACCCTAAATTCCCCACTTCGAGCACTTATTCCTGAAGAAGACTTGGCTCATAAAGGGTTGGGTCTAGCAAGGTGTTAAACTCATAAGCGCCTGGGTCTGACATGTATTTGAGCCTAAGAAAATTAGATATGGCAAAGTGCCAAACCCATAGACACGTAGTTGCGCCTGAGAGGTTGGGCCTGATAGGTGCTAGGCTCACGGGCGCTTAAGCCTCGCTCTTAGACAAGCCCATGGGGTTGGGTTTTTCAAGGTAGAAGACTCCTATGTGTTTGAGCCTGACGCGTAGCTCAGAAGGGAGGATAATATCTTTGCCTTACCTTTTTATCATACGTCTTAACCTTTATCTTGGTCCCTTCTCGTCATGGACTTTTATGGAGAAATGCCTTTTAATACGAAGTACGTTGATCCATCAGGTATCAATTCATGTGAAAAAAATTCATAATGTTTCTTTTAAAAATATAGAAAGTTTAAATTTAATATACACAGAGAACATATACAATATTATTTTTCATGTGTTCTGAAATGATTTTGTTTTACTTAATTCATTTAGATCAATATCAATCAGTGAAAAATAGGCTTGGTGCTTGCGTTTCTCCACGGGGTCGGACTATTTTTTTTGTTTGCATAAAAAATAATGTTCAAATGCCCCAAGCATGTTTTTAAAAAGGAATAAAAAATTATGGCTCAAGTTATAGACACGACTAAGTAAAATAAGTTGTCTTTATTTTAATTAGACAAAACAAAATAAGAAACGACAGTAGATAGATCAAATCTAAAAACAAAAGTGACCAAGATAAACTGGGGAAAATATTTTCTTCAAAAGAGAACAAACGATACAGTTCAATTCACAGCCTATTAAATGTAAACAAACAAAATGAGGTAAAAATGAGTTGGTATATATATATACAATCATGGTCAATATGAGTTGGTATAGCAAACTTGTAACCTCAATATCATGAGATTGTAATAAAATGATAGAAAAAAATAAAGAGAATTATAAGCTCCTTTTCAAACCTGTGACCCAGGTAATTACACCTGAGGGACATTCTCTAGAAAAATCATGAAGCCCGATTTCCAAAAAATAATTTCAATTATACAAAAGAACTAAGAACATAATAATTAAAAGAATGAGTATCAAAATTGAAATACAATGAAAAATTATATTAGATTATAGGGAAAATTTGAAAAGAAAAATCAATTTAGCAAAAGGATAAAAAAATCAAAAGAGCGTGGATCCAAATTGACATAGGAACCAAAAATAAATTTTTGATTAAAGGGTGAAATTGAAAAAAAAAACTATTTTAATAAAAGATAAAAAATAAAAAGAATGAGAACCAAATTGATAAAAATAATATACCATAAATTTGAATTGAAGGATGAGATTGAAAATAAATTAAATTTTGACAAAAAGGCCAAGAAAGAAAAAAAAGTAGAAATCAAAACAAAAAAGATCAAATTAAAAAAACAAAATACCATAAATTTGGATCGAATGATGAAATTGAAAACCAATAAAACATTTACAAAAAGGCAAAGAAAAGAATTTAAAAAATCAAAAGAATAAGAACCAACTTGCAAAAAAAAAAAGTCAAATTGGAATTGATGTACGAAATGAAAAACAAATAAAACTTTTATAAAAGAATTAATAATAAAAATTAGAAATAAAAAGAATAGGAATAGAAGTTGAAATACCAACAACAAAGACAACCAAGCTGTACTTTTCGAGGAAGGAGAGAAAATAAAAAAGGGTCCACCGTCGACAAACCAAACCACCCGACCACCATCACTGCACACGCCACTCCACCTGGAAGAGGACGTTAACCAACTTGGAAAAAACAAAAAACGTCAAATTGGAATTGATGCACGAAATAAAAAAAACAAATAAAACTTTAATAAAAAATTAAGAATAAAAATCAGGAAAAAAAAAAGGGATTGAAGTTGATATACCAAAAACAAAGAAGGCCAAACTATACTTTTTAGGGAAGGAGAGAAAATAAAAAAGAGTACACTAACAACAAACCAAACCACCCGACCAACATCGCTGCACGCGCCACTCCACCTGGAAGAGGATGTGACAACTTTTTCAATGACACGACAAAAAAATATTTTTGGATGCAGAGAAGCGCCACACATGTTGTGGAGTACGCTTCACGTGCCTTTCCCTTTTGTTTTTTTTTATTATTTTGATATCTAATCAAATATTAAATTGCACTTAAACCATCTTAATAACAATAAAAAAAAACTATTGTGAAAAAGATCAAGAAACCTTTTAACTCCATATTTAAATTTAAACACATTTTTGTTGTATCAGTGTGAATTTTAATTGCATATTCAAATATCAAATTGATCATCGACTGATATTATAATAATGAAAAAATCATTATAAAATATAAAAAATACTCCTTTTTAACTAATTTTTTATTTTTAATAGTATTTTGACTATTTCGCTTGTACAATAAGATGGGAAAAATTTATTTATACTTGATTAATTTAGTAATGATAAATTGACCATATAAAAAAACTTTAATGACTTTAATAACTAATATTAGATTTTTTTAATGGAGATACAATTAAAAATGTTTTTTTTAACCTAGAGGAGCTAATGTCTTTACAGTGCACTTCAATGTCCACGAAGCTGTACAAATTGTTTTCAGAGGATAATGTATGTCACGAAGCTAATGTCTTTACAGTGCACTTCTACCGATATCATATAAAAAATAATTCAAGTTATTATTGCATTTCTAACAATCCAATATGTAATATAAACTTTAGGAACTAGAATTTGTAAATTGTGTACTTTTATAGTCTTTTTAGATGTTAAATACCTCCACAGTCCACACCAATTGTCTTTTACCAAGCACGAGGTGAGGATCTTGGCTCCATTTCATATACCTATGGCTTTTGCTTTGATCGAGATTTTTATATTATTATTATTAATATGGGTGTTCAGGCCAGCTTGCGTGTACTTTAACTAATTTCACGGGCTCTAAAGTTAACGAGCCTCCAGTGACCATCATATTAGCAACCACAAGACTCGAACTTGAGACCATAGAGAGAGCAAACTCCTTAATCTCGAACTATTACTACTATGCTACCTACTAGATGATTCTTTAATCGAGACTTTTGATATGATTATTTGTTGACTAGTGTTATTAAAATGTATTTATATAATATGATATTCTTGAATTAATTAAAAATATATTTTAATATTATTATAGGAAGTTTCACTTTGTTATAAAGTAAAATCATATAATTGTT
>Ga0307515_10011080_pt1 | contig 17158 bp, 25 predicted proteins | sample 17_EM_MG_FD_194513 | JGI IMG/M metagenome (GOLD analysis project Ga0307515, IMG submission 194513) | Populus trichocarpa ectomycorrhiza microbial communities from riparian zone in the Pacific Northwest, United States - 17_EM | ecosystem: Host-associated > Plants > Roots > Unclassified | place...
GGAAAGAGGAGAGAATGAGGCAGGTGCAACAGCGAAAGAGTGCCGCTCAAGGAAATCTGGCGCAACCGGTGTATATCAAGGACACTCCGGAGTGGTATTTGAAGAAGTTTATGGATCAAACCATCACCTCGAAGCATGTCGCGGGTTTGACGGTATCTCTGCGAACCTCTCCAGTAGAGTGCGTGTCACTCTGGATATCCACCTCTAGCCCTCATTTCCTTGCAGCTGGGAACATCAATTCATCGAACTGCAAGGTGTGTCGGTGCTTGCACGAACATTGCTGAAGATTAGTGCAAAACGTTCATTACGGTATGCCAACCGCGATGCCTCTAAGCTATGTAGTGATGTCCATTTGCAGGCGAGAATCGGACGTTGCGCTTGAATATGAACTATTGAAGTGTATAAAATTTCTCCTTAATCACGAGGTATGCTTAAGCAGGCCATGCATCACCCAGACTTAACTATGTTGTAGCCCGTAGCAAACGACGCTGCATCCAACCCAGTCATTATCAGTGCTGTAGCATGCTCATTCGACACGGCCCACATTCCATCACGACGACTCGTCGCAGAAATCCTTACTTTCATGTGCTATTATAATAATTCAATCGCCCATCGGATTGTCCTTCAAGGTTTGGACCAGCTGAGTGCTGCGAACAACGAGACGGGCCGATACGACTTCTGGTTCAAGTCGCTAGAGTCAAGTCTGGCTGGTCGCGGGCGGATGGGAAGTCTGGTTGGTGCAAGTGAAGATATCCGGAAGCATGGAGGCGGAGAAGTGGCGTTGAATGAATATGTCGTAAGTTCTCTTCATCAAATGAAAGCCACTTCTGACTGGAACTATAGCAAAGCAACTTGATGCTCATCAACGGCATTCTCACCGTGGACGACTTTGAACTCCGCATACACCACCGGTCGCAAATGGAAGCCGCAGGGCTGCGAAAGATCCTCGATCGTTGCCGGGAGTTCCAACACGAAGCACTCGATTGCCAGATAGCAGCATACCAAGCGCTGCAAGCAGAAGACCAGGAAGTCCTCGTACGCAACTTTAATGAGGAACTACTACGGGACTTATCGGATCCATACGACGTTTACCGCGCGATCATCAGCTCCATCGAAGGCACGCAGGCGTTTGCCTACTTCTTATCGGCTATGCAGCACCTTTTACTTATTCGAGAGGAGCCTCACGTTCGGACACGGTATTATCAACTTATCGATGAATTGGTCACATCTATCGTCTTGGACAAGAAGCAAAACTTCAGTGGAGGGCTTCAATCCGCAATTGGAATCTCTGTCTCGCGGTTGGTGGCTCAATTTGGAGAACAAGATCGTGCAAAAGAGTTGGAGCTCCAAATCGGCGAAGTGAGGCGAGAGCTTGCTGTCGTTCGTCTACAAAGGGAGGGATTGGAGGCGGAGGTTAGACAGGGTGGCGAGGGTCTGGTCGGGACTTTGAAGACCAAACTTGCCACTACCGAGGAGAAGCTTAAGACTTCACGAATGACGAGTGAAGCTCTTGTTGGTCGCCTTGCTGAACAGAAACGCGGTTACGAGGAGCAGATCCAGCAGCTCGAGCTGCAAATTTCAGAGCTATTCAAGATGCTCCGGAACGCGCGAACTAACCTGGGGAATCTCGAATCCACCAGCGGGTCCAAACTCTCCAACGGTCAAGATCGCGAAGATTTCGTCAGTATGCTCGAGAAGCAGATGGAGCGCAAAAAGACTATTGGGATCTTAGAGGGCAGGCACCTGCGAAAGAAGAAGCTTGTTCGGGAGCAAGATATGATCCGGGAAGAGGGTGAGGGTGATAGTGAACCTGATGAGGATGCTCCCCTTAGGCCTCTTCCGGCTGGGGTCGTCGATAGCAGGCCCGTTCGACGCAAGGCAAGAGGAAATACTAAGCTAGGGTCCAGCGCTGGGCGGACTTCGCAATTTGAAGATCCAGAGGACGCTCAAGTGCAAGCTCACATCGAGGATAACCTCGCCAAAGGACCCGAACTTGTGGTACGTAGGGCATCCCGCTCTCGTTGGCGCCGCTGAATCCCATTACAGTATCGAGCAAACTCCATTCAGAGCTCGAAGAGCACACGGCAAACTCCGCGGAGAGACCATCCACAAGTCGCAAATGGCGTGGAGGGAGGCGCTGGCGCCAACAAAGTGGGATTGACTCCTCAGTTCCTCCAGGGCTTGAACCGGACACTTGGTCGAAATGCCTCTGAAGTCGAATCAGTCTCGAACGAGTCTCTCGCCACCCTCGAAGCCGAGTCGAAGGAGGGCGCTGAATCGGAAACCACTCCCGCCACCTCTGTCAGTGGACTTGAGCCTGACGGCCCCTCAAAGCCCGCACCAGGTTCCATGCTAGAGGCATTACAGCAACGTCTAGGTTCCATGGGAAAGGTTATAGACCTCAGTTCTCCACCTTCGGGCAATGCCCCTCTCCCCTCAGTTGGCGAAGAGTCCTCTATCGCGGGTGCCTCGGGTGCTCCTGCACCACCACCACCGCCACCTCCACCGCCGCCGCCACCGCCGCCACCACCTCCACCACCAACTCCTCGGTTTGGACGTTTACCGTCGGCTGGTCCCAACGGGTCGTCTGCACCACCGGCGTCGCTCCCTGGACCACCACCACCTCCTCCACCACCGCCGCCGCCACCGATGCCCGGGTCTAGGACAATGAGTCCACGAAGTAGCGCCCCAACTCCGCCCCCCCCACCGCCTTCAGGTCCATTCAAAGGCAGTCCCTTCACACCGTCCAGTCAACAAGCGTCTCTCCCAGGCTCCGCGCGATCTTCGGCGGCTGGGTCAATGTCCGCGTTCCTTGGAGGGCGAAAAGATATGCCACTCGCCCCCAGCATCCAGGTGAAGCAGCTACAATGGGACAAATTGCAGAAGCAGCAGGTCGGTAAGACGCTCTGGAAAGAAGAGGAACCAGAAAAGGAGCAGGAGTGGCTGCATCGTCTACAGATCGACGGGGTGTGGCGAGCGATCGAAGACGATTTCAAGGCTAAGCTCGTTGCCACCATCGTAGACAGAGAGAAACGAGCAGAGCTTAAGAGTGTCCTGGATCCTCAAACAAGGAAGCGCGTCGAGATCATCATACAGCGTGTCAAACGGTTCTCACCAGAAGAGATTGCTCAACAACTGCTTCGCTTAGATCCTCAGCTTTGCAATGAGCAATTCCTGAGTGAACTCAAGCCCGTCCTCCCTTCACCCGAACAAGTGCGTCCCTGGAATATTCTTTGACGTCAATTCTAATGCATCCCTACAGATAGGAAAGCTGAATGTGTATCGGAACACTACCGACCCAGAGGAGCTCGCTGGCTTGCATTTAGCGGACCGGCTCATGGTTCAACTGATCAAAATCGAACGCCTCGCTCCGCGTATACAAGGCATGCTATACAAGAGCAAGTTTGAGGATTCTATAGCCCTATTGGAGGACGGTGCAAGGAAATTGATCGAGGCCAGCGATAATCTCCTGCATGCCGCCAAATTCAAGGAGCTCATGAACGTGAGCGTCTTGTCTAGCGTCTTGAAGGCAACCGCTCATTTGATATTCCTAGTTAATTTTGCTTATTGGCAATTACATGAACGGCACTGGGATCAAAGGAGGTGCTTATGGTTTCAAAGTCAGCAGTATCAACAAGGTAATGACGCAATTATTCTCCGCGCAATAATTGATGACGGTTTCACCAGCTGGTCGACACCAAATCTGTTCAAAACACTACACTCCTGCACTTCCTGGAGCGAACAGTCACGAAGCATTTCCCTGATATAGAAGATTTCTTGGAAGAACTTTCAAAACCAGCGGAGGCATACAGGGGTAGGAGTTGACCTTCGAAGCTTCTTGAAAACTAAACTGACCCGTTTTGTAGTGAACCTTCAAGAGGTTCGTAAAGGATTAGGCGAACTTCGTGATGGCCTGAAGAGCATCCGCCATGAACTTCAAGAACACTTCGTAGATATCGAATCCACCGACCCGAATGATCTATATGGCAAGAAAATGTGGCTGTTTGTCGGTGAGGCGGGTGGGCGTTTGGATGACTTGGTGGATGAAGTCACTCTGGCCGACTCTTCGTATGGCGAGGTCGTTCGGTATTATGGTGAGGACGACCGTAACATGAGCTCGATCGAATTTTTTGGCGTCTTCAAAACCTTTGTTACATCCTACAAGGTATGTGTCCACGTTCTTTTCATCCGGACTAAATTGATCTCGAAACCTCTAGAAATGCAAGATGGACAACCAAACCTTCGCTGAGCAGAAGGCCGCTGCTGATCGACGGAAACAACAAGCTGAAGATGCAAAGGCGGCTCGTGCAAAGGTAGCCAACGCTACTGCCGAGGATTCCACTATGCTCGATTCCTTATTGGAGAAGCTGCGAAGTGGAGAAAGCGTCAAGGGTCGCACAGGGAAGACCCGACGGGGGGAGCGAACAAAACCAGGACCCAGTCCCCTCACCCTGCCAGATGCAAGTGTCGGTGATACTGCCGTCATCGCGAAAGGAATGTTGGCGGCCCTTCAATCCAATGGGTTCGACATAACTTCTATGCCATTGTCGCCAACCTCAAGGGCTGAACCCAGCAGGAGTCGACGCGCGCGAATACGGAGTGACCCAGAACTCGCGGAAGAGATTGCGTTAGCAGAAGCTGTAAGGGCCGCGGGAATTGTAGACGCGGATATGGACACAGAGGTTGAAGAAAACCTGAGTGCTGGTCCGCTCTCACCAACACCCAAGGATGAAGGAGAAGGAAATCATCCAGAGACATCATAGAGAACTCGTCTCGAAATTCGTAGCAACATCGAGCCCTGCAGCCTCACTCTTTTCATTTCCCTGAACAGTCCCGCGCCCGTCTTGCATTCGATGTATTTCCCTTTTAGAGTGATGGAGGTCGCTCCGTGGATATTCCCGGACTCGGAGATCTCCGTTTTTCAGGTCTAGAAATTAATTAGGTTCCAGTCAAAAACAAGGACTTATGACCAATCCAATAATGTAAATAATATTCACGAGTTATCAGTGTATTGTGTGTGCGATATAAGTCAATTGCTTGTGGTGGAAGCAGTCCAAAGTGTGGGGTTATCCTAACTTGTTGAATCACTGAACGCTTAAATCTCCCAAGTACAATCGAATCCCTGTTACGTAATGAGATGACTGAGCGTAGAAATGTGTAAAGCGAGTATGTGAATGGGTACAAGTTAAAAGATTGCCAAACAAATAGGCAAGCATGCGGTTTCTTAAAGCAAATTTGTGATTCTGGTCACAATCTATATAGCAAAGGAGCACAACAGAACGCATTTCGACGCTTTATGTACAAAGATATTGTCACTCTAACTCTAATACTATTACTTGAGATGAAATTGGGTCCAACTCCAAGTCTCCAAGTCGGACTCCAAACCAAGGGTGTCAACATCAATGACTTCAACCTCTGGATAATCAGACATATCATCGTCAACCATTTCCACCTCATTCTAAGTTTCTACGCCGTCTTCTGGTGCAACAATGTTGCACTCATCGACAAGATCAGCCATTTCCAAATTGTCTAAAGGGTGGGCAAGCTCAAGAGCAGTATCGTCGTCATAGTCGAAATCATCATGGAGGTCCATCTCCTCTGCCTACATCTCGCTCGTTGTTTCGCGCGATTTGCTCGGCAGTAGCGACGGCGAAATAGGCGCTGAGTGTTAAAGGTTGCTTCTTATTCTATCATTTACTAGTAAATGTGTCGGCTCGATGCTAGTCATTGTCGCCATGTGGTTAATAAGGGCTGCCGTTTGTCGCCGTCCACCTCGTTGTCTCCGTTGTGGTTCCTGTCGCTCGTATACATCGCACCTGTCGTTGGCATATATCGCACCCGCCGTCTTGGCTACTTGTCGCTCGCATATATTGCACTCGCCGTTCGCATACATGCGTGCACGCATCTACTTTTAATACTAAGGACAGAGTGTTAAGACATGTTACGGGGAGGAATGATTTTGCGTCATTTTGAGGGGTTTCGTGTGCCTTTTATCATTGACAGTCCAAGCGTGACGAGGCCAAGTTGCAACAAGGTGTTGTCAAGGTGGGTGTAAGGTCGAAAATCCGCCTCAAAAACGTACAGATTTCCTGTTACAGCGCTGGCGTCTTGTTGCAAACCATCCCCGTTTTGGTTTCTTCGCGCCTACGTTTCCAAGTCACGCATCACACTTGCACCTCGTCTTCGTTTCTTACGGCTTCGACCGTCACGTCACAGACACCCTCGGTTGTTACGATTATTTCATTCGCAGTATGCTTCGAGGGGATTCCAGACGTGTCGAGCCTGACGGTGTTGAGAATACCCCCATTCAAGTAGAACCGCAGGGGGTTGGCCAAGATTGACAGACATTAGGGTACGCTGCTCCCGGTTGCGTCGCGAACGACGGGGGCTTCTGTTGGAGTTGGTGATCGGGCGTGAACCCGGGCCAGGGGGAGAAAAATGAGGATGGTAGTACTCAACGATCTCCCTCGAGCCGCTGTTTCTCTCCCCCCTCCATTTCGGTCTCCACCATTCCACCTCCACAAGTCTTTCCGTCTTCATGCAGGTCATCCACACGTACACAAATAGACACCCACTCCATGTAAACTCCGCCAATGATTGACCATCAATGTAATCCCAAGGCCAATGTTCGCGTCATGTGGTTGAAAAATGCACGGACACACTATGTTTCATGTAATTGGGCAACCCGGGACCGTGGATACATATCCTGTCAAGATAGAGGATTCAACTAGATACTGTTTGCTGCTCATATGCATCAGACCTGAAGAGAACTTTAATGACTATTTTATGGTTGCTATTTCGAATTGATGAGACCAGAGTACAAAGGGCTGACAAGGTACCCGCGTGTTTTTCACCGTACATTCTTCTGTTTCCAAACGGCATCGGGTGGGTGTAGCCATGCTTCCAGCGCGAGACCGGCGAACGGTGCCGCATCATATCTGCGTGTTATATACCTCTAATTCGCATATCTCACCCATCTTGTTTAACTGACCAACGAGGCTGTGTCCACCTTTGGTCTTGATTTGAGTAGTATGGGCTGCTCCTTTGGAGTCTCTGGAAGAGCTTCCTGTGTTAGGCAACTCACAGATCACATGCCCTAATCAATGATAATGGGCGGAACTTCAATAACCAAAGGAGCAACTATTACCAAACTACACGCGCAGAAAATGCTAGGAAGGTGCATTTTTGAAAATTTGAGTCCATGAGGTTCCAAAGGCAAAGTCGTCAAAGTCAAGAGAAACGGATCGCCTAGGAGATGAAAGGGGTATTGTTAGGAGGGCAGGTGAATGCATGCCCCTACGATAGTCGTGGGGTACCCAGTAGAGCAGGCCACCCTCTGAGTCCCTGACCCAACCATGGATGTCGGGTTTTGCACAAAAACCAGAATCTATTGGGTTACAAGAGGAAGGTCGGATGGAAAGAGATGGAAATGCGTCCCACGTACGGGTAGTGTTGTCAGGAGTCCCAGAGACGATGTGCCGCCCGTCAGAAGCATACGCAATAGACTGGACCGGGTAAGTATGCCCCTCGAGAGGGTTTTTGATTGCAGTACCAGTCTCGGCGTCCCAGATTCGAATGGTGTTGTCCCAGGATCCGGAGATGATGTACCGCCCATCGGGAGAGTACGCAACAGACTGAACGACGTCAGTGTGTCCTTTGAGAGGACCTCCTACTGCAGCACCAGTTTCGGCATCCCAGATTCGAATGGTGCGGTCGCCGGATCCGGAGATGATGTACCGCCCATGTGGAGAGTAAGCAACGGACTGAACGGCACCAGTGTGCCCTTTGAGAGGATCTCCGACTGCAGCACCAGTATCGGCATCCCAGATTCGAATGGTGCGGTCGTCGGATCCGGAGATGATATACCGCCCATCGGGAGAGTACGCAACGGACCGAACGACGCCGGTGTGCCCTTTGAGAGGATCTCCGACTGCAGCATCGGTATCGGCATCCCAGATTTGAATGGTGCAGTCGAAGGACCCGGAGGTGATGTACCGCCCATCGGGAGAGTAAGCAACGGACTGAGTGCCGCTAGTATGTCCTTTGTGTTTGAGAGGATCTCCGACTGCAGCACCAGTCTCGGCATCCCAGGTTCGAATGGTGTTGTCCCAGGATCTGGAGATGATGTACCGCCCATCGGGAGAGTACGCAACGGACTGAATGATGTAGGTGTGCCCTTTGAGAGGCCCTCCTACTGCAGCACCAGTCTCGGCATCCCAGATTCGAACGGTGCGGTCGTGGGATCCGGAGATGATGTACCGCCCATCGGGAGAGTACGCAACGGACCGAACGACGTCAGTGTGCCCTTTGAGAGGCTCTCCTACTGCAGCACCAGTCTCGGCATCCCAGATTCGAATGGTGCGGCCGCCGGATCCGGAGATGATGTACCGCCCATCGGGAGAGTAAGCAACGGACCCCACGCTGCTAGTGTGCCCGTCGAGAGGATCTCCGACTGCAGCACCAGTCTCGGCATCCCAGATTCGAATGGTGCAGTCGAAGGATCCGGAGATGATGTACCGCCCATCGGGAGAGTAAGCAACGGACGATACCAGTCCAGTGTGCCCTTTGAGAGGATCCCCGACTGCAGCACCAGTCTCGGCATCCCAGATTCGAATGGTGCGGTCGTGGGATCCGGAGATGATATACCGCCCATCGGGAGAGTAAGCAACGGACTCCACGCTGCTGGTGTGCCCGTAGAGAGGACCTACGACTGCAGCACCAGTATCGGCATCCCAGATTCGAATTGTGCGGTCGTGGGATCCGGAGATGATATACCGCCCATCAGGAGAGTAAGCAACGGACGACACCGGTCGAATGTGCCCCTCGAGGGGATCTCCGATTACAGCACCAGTCTCGGCATCCCAGATTCGAATGGTGCGGTCTTCGGATCCGGAGATGATGTACCGCCCATCGGGAGAGTAAGCAACGGACCGCACCCAGCTAGTGTGCCCGTTGAGTGGACCTCCAACTGCAGCACCAGTCTCGGCATTCCAGACTCGAATAGTGTGGTCGTTGGATCCGGAGATGATGTGCCGACCATCGGGAGAGTATGCAACAGTTCTCACACCCTCATTATGCCCCGTTAGAGGCTCGCCAACTACAACACCAGACTCGGTATCCCAGATTCGAATCGTTTTGTCCAAAGATCCAGTAACGATACGGGTCCCATTCGGGGAATAACTCATGCTCGTGACGGACCCAGTGTGTCCTGTCCACTCTAATGGCGGTGCTGGCCATGACAACAGGTTCCCCACTCGTATCCTGATGGTTCTGGTAAATTCTTTGCTGAACATTCTCGATAAAGGTGACTGTGAGGGCAGGAATGGTCCCGTTGAAATATAGACGTGTGGAGTACTGAAGGAGATGGGGGTGTGAAAAGTGATTAGGAAATGATATATATCCTGAATTCTTTCAAGAAGCGTTGAATCCACATCCTACAGCCAATTTAAATTATATTGGAATGCAAACTAGTAGCAAGCTGGGATGTACTCACCCTGACCCATGATAGTAACCTTCGAAGGTTTGGAGCACCAATTGGGACCACCCCCATAACGCTCAGTACTTCAACCCAAAATAGTGGGTACAATCCTTCAAAAAATTTCTTCAAGCTCCCCAACACCAACATGCGCTGATCGCGGTTGTCTGGAGGAAGGCAAATATGGCTCAACCAATGAAGACAACTATACTGCAGGGGGTCCGAAACATTCTGCTTCACTCTGGATGGGAGATCCTTAATCTTTGAATTAGCGAGCCGTGAATCTTCGAGCATGCAGATGTTGAAACGGAGCTGCGTAACCATCGTCTTGAGACAAGCAACTCCCAGCTGCATGTCCGCGTCTCGGACGTTCACCTGATAGTCGCAGTGATTGCTGACAAGGAAATCGTAAACCGACAAATGCCGGACACGAATCCCTCTATTGGCCGCTTCATCTCGATAGAGTAAAGAGCTGAGAGCATCCACCCACCTCTTAACGAGATTGGGTTTCACTCCTGCCAGCTCTGCAATCGTCTCATCGCACAGTGCGCGGTAGGGAGAGGTTGCAAGAAGAACTTCAATCATCCGCTGAAAGCCGACGTTATTCTGCAAAATTTGTGCTTTGAGGATACTAGAGTAAAGTTCGTATAGAGACTCTAAGCCAGTCTCGGCCGAGTCTTGCAGAGCTCCCGTCAAAGACTCTTCGGGGTCGTTACAATGTTCAAGGACAAGGACAAGGGTCTTAATGAAGATGAAAAGACCGTTCGCCCGAGAGATGACTCTGTTGAAATCTGATTCTTCGGGCCATGGGGTGTTGAGATGCCAAACCGAGGCCACCAGATCAAACTGGCTCCGTGCGAAGGTTCGCAAATCAGCGCTGGCATCTTGATCTGTGGCCAGGTCATACGGTATGTACGACAGCTGGGTGGGAGTATCAAAGAAGTGTTGGATATCGACTTCGGTTCGGCTGGTGACGATAATCTTGAGCCATGGGGCTTGTGCGGCTGCATCGGTCAGGACCTTCAGGAGACCTGGGCGACTCCGAGGGTCACCACACTCGTCAAGCGCGTCGATGACAAAGACGAGAGGGTGCTCCGGGTGTAGAGGAAGGGAGCGGATGAAATCAAGGAAGAGGGAGCCTTTCATCGACTCTGGAGTAAGGTTTGGGTCGTCGCGAAGGTGTTTTGCTACAGTGGCTCGGAAAGGGGGGATGAGTGTCGCGAGTTTGTGGATGAGAGTGGGAAGGATGTTTCTGGGCTCGCTCAAATTTAGATCGTCCCTCCGGCAGAAAAAGGCTCCAGCAAGATGGTTTCGCTCGTGAAGGCTTGCACAAATCGAATGGGCTAAGGATGTTTTTCCGATTCCGGGTGAGCCGTAGATCCAGTACGTATTCCTCCGGAGAACATTCTCTTCCCCCGATTTATTGGCTGCCCAGTCCACGATTTGACTGAGAAGAGATTCGCGGGTGCCGTCCATACAGCGGAGGTCGCGGTGATAGCCGGTCTCGATAGGCTTGAGACGCCTAAACAATAATTCTTGCTCTACTCGCTCTTGCTCTGCTCGTTCTTGCTCTGCTCGCTTTTGTTCTGCTCGCTCTTGCTCTGCTCGCTCTTGCTCTGCTCGCTTTTGTTCTGCTCGCTCTCGCTCTAAGCGCTCCATCCGCTTTCGTTCCACTCGCTCTTGCTCTGCTCGCTCTCTCGCCACCTGCTCCACCCGCTCTCGATCCACTCTCTCTCGCTCTGCTCGCTCTACGCCAAACCCATGAAGATCAGCTATCGACAGATTGAGAAAATGAGAGCTTACTGGTCTCGTTGGCTAGGCGGAGAGCCTCCACGTTAACGGCACGGTCAAAATCTTCGATCACCCTGCTTAACTCTTTGTCCACTTCTTCTATCATCTCCGAGTACGCAGGACCACCGATCGTTCTCGCTGTGATCATCAGGATTTTGTCAAACCCAGGGGATGACCACCTACCACGTTTGACATAATCGCATGATAATTTCGCAACCCTGTGCATCACTTCAAACATTCGCGGGATGAGCTCTTTCAAGATTTCTGTTTCTTCGGAGACGATTTCATCTGAGATCTTCTTCGCCAAAGGCAAAATCCGCTGCACCCGATCGCAAAGACCCGAGGGCATCTGGTCATACTTGTTTTGTTCCTTTAAGAGCTAAACCGTCAAGTGTTACTTCTGCCTACGATATGCAAGTAGTGAGCACAAACCTCAAACGTGACGCTAGCAACACCGAAGGCAACCTTTGCAATTCGGTTCACCTAACAGGCGTCAATCTCTTGCTCGTTCTATGTGGATGTGGGAGAACTGACCTCTGCGAGGGCAGCGCCATATTTAAACGCTCTGTCCAAAGACCTCTCCATCGATCCGCTCATCAATGGGACGTATTCCTTAAGCAACCCTTCGAGTTCATGGAGCGATGAGCGTAGAGCTTCCGCCTACGCGGACATCTATTAGCTGACGGGAATGGGTAGCGGTAAAGGTACGAACAGCATCATTGGCAGAGAATCGTAATTCTAGAGATCCACTATGCTTCCCAACGACAATAGTCTCTGTCCTTGTCTATCAGGGAAATCCGCGGACTAGTTCGCGATAATGACTGACTCAGTACGGTGAACTCGCGGTTGTCAGAGCTCCAGTAATCACTGAAGAGTCCATCAAGGTCGATTACTTCGTTCGCTTCTCGGTACTTTGACCAAATTGAATGACCGATCTTCATTCGGACCTCAGCGCGGATCTGAGTGGTTGGGGAAACATCTCTATACACGTACATCCAATGATGAGTGTACGTATGAGGGGAGTAAAGGACATACTGGCGTTGTGCTAGTGTCCAGGTGTGGTTGTCTGCCTTCTGTAATTCTCTCTCCACATTTTCTATAAACAACCTCAGCGTATACTCCCGATTTGGAACGCCTTGCAATGTAATATCTACATGTTAGTTAAAATAAGCGGTACGGATGTAAATTGAGGTGAAGCGTCGCACGGTCTAGATACAGGCTTCGATTCTTCATCAGCGAGAATGCACGTGGCGCTATCTAGCCGTCGAGGGTGCTCACAGGTTCTCTTTGTTGGGACCTTGAGTCGTCATGTTCATTTCGATCACTTTGGGGTTGCAACCTGTGGTGAGGGCCAACCACCTTCAGCATAAAGGAAAGGACAATGCTCTCCGCCAGCATCGTCAGAAGTCAGATGGAAATATGAACAAGTTGAAAATATTTTTTATATTCGTTATGTGCAAACGCCGTTTCCTTGAGCATTAGGTGGTGGGTCATTCTTGAGAGCGGTCAGCAGATAGGGGTGTTCAACCTCTCCAATCGTTCCTCGCAGACAGTGTTGTAATATTATTGTTCTTACATAGTATATACGGCTTGATTATTACGGTTCGATTGATTGTTGGCTCGGCTCGATTGTTGGCTCAATTGTTACGGCTTCACTCGTCCATTGTACATAAGCCTCCTGTTCACGTCTGAATCGAAAGAGGTTTCTCGGGCGGTCTTTCGACCCAGGGGTCTCATTTTCGTTAGACAGCCATCCATACTCGATATGTTTCATCTGTATCGAGATACCTACTCAAAATGGTAACGACTGGTGACTACAACACCATCATAATCTAGGACTGCCTTTCGAAAAGCGGCACCCAAACCCTCGAGGGACACATGACGAAGTTTACGAGATAAATAGTTGCAAAGGACGAAAGGAGGGAAACAACACGGGGGGAAAGAAGACGTTCAGATTAGTCGGGCCTTGAGTACTCATCCCTCGTGTACCGTGCACAGACCTGCGCATGTTCACCGAGCGGAAAGCTGAGGCCCTAACACACGCCTCCCGTGCTCATCGACACAATCGGGAAGGTAGTACGACTGTTCTATTCAACATGTGCGGCATATTGCACGGTTGTGCGGAAGTAGTCATTGCCATGTGAAGGTGGTTGTGTCAGAGAGTGAATTCAAGGACCACTCCCAGCACACCCTTTCGGCAATATAGAACGCGTCCAAAGGGAGAAGTGTTGCCGCACTTTTAGAGGTGAGGTTCCTTGAAAGACACTAGGCTCCCTTCAAACAGTTGCGGGATGGGTTGCAACCAAGGTTCTTCAGTTGCTTCCTTGTGTAGAGGAGTTCCGTGACTCTGAATTAAGTTCTTGATGATGGGGGTTCCAGGCCTGACCAGATAACGACAAAATGGGGAGAGAGGGTTTGATTGATGCAAAACGGCCAGACTCGCAGCCATGGAGATGTTGTCACTTGAAACGGGAGTTGGAGGAGTTGGTCGAGTCAATCGACAACTCGGGGAATGTGAATGCAGTAAAGACATCAACGCTGATAGGGTACGCCTTACTGTTAATACTCAAGGCGGCTTTTATAGTCTCCTCATGAGTTCCTCCTACATTTTTAGTCCCGTTATGAACTCCTAGGTAGGATAAACGCCCATCAGGCTTTGATGGGTTTTTTTGGCCAGCGACACGAAAACCGTCATGCATGTTGATTTGTTGCCCCGAAACATTTTATCTACGCTTCCCACCACGTTGGCTTTGAAATACGCTCCCACGGACACTCTTCATAGTGGTGGTTGGGATTCCTCCCTTGTTTTACTTTTGTTCCTCACAAGGCCTTCGACGAGATGATCGACAGCGCCAACGCCTTTGCTGGACCATGGAAGGAGCTAAATCCGCCTCTCAGCCCTTGGGTGTGAGCCTCTGGCCAGGCCTAAAAAGGAACGCGAACTAACGAGGCGCAGAATGGACGTCGTGCGAGCATTGGGATTTACACAAATGACACCTGTTCAAGCGAGTACCATACCTTTGTTCATGAAACATAAAGATGTGGTTGTGGAGGTGGGTCTTGACCGTTGCAAGGCTTTACAGTCTTACTCATTGCCGCAGGCGGTCACTGGTTCAGGAAAGACCTTGGCGTTTGTTATTCCCATCATCGAGAAGCTTGCCCGTCGAGAAACTCCTCTTCGTAAGAATGAAATTGGAGCCTTGATCATCTCTCCGACACGGTACGCCATTTTTCGAGCAAAATAGGCGGCTTGATTTTTCCTAACAATTATACATGACGTACAGAGAACTGGCCACTCAAATTCATAGCGTCTTTTCAACATTCATTTCCTCCGCACCATCCACACCCGGGCACCCATTTCCACCGCCATTGCTTCTTGTCTCCGGGACAGAATCTACACCAGCCCAAGATATCTCTAGATTTTTAGAGAACGGGTCCGATATTGTGATTGGCACACCCGGACGAGTTGAGGAGTTTTTACTCGGCAAAGGCGCGAGCGTAGTGAGTGTCAAGGAATTAGAAGTGCTTGTATTCGACGAAGCGGACCGGTGATGGTTCTCCTCTTTTCATCGCGAGTGGGCTCCTCATCGCGTTTGCTCCCCTAGGTTACTCGATCTTGGCTTTACAAAGGCAATTACGCGCATCTTGGAACAACTTCCCAAGCAACGGAGAACTGGGCTATTCTCTGCTACCATGACAGACGGACTGTCTGGGATCGTCAGAGTTGGCCTCCGTAATCCAGTGCGAGTGGTAGTCAAAGTGCAATCAAAAAAGTTGGCCGGGGTCAAGCGAAAAGCTGAAGAAATTGAGGAAAGGAGGACACCCGCAACGTATGTTCCGACTTATACTTCGTCACACGCTTAAATTAAATGGCTGCAGCCTGCAGAATTATTTTTTGGATTGCAAGGCCTCTGAGAAAACTTTACAAGTACTACGAATACTCGAACAGGAACGCAATGTAAATGCATCGTCCAAATTCATTCTCTACTTTGCAACTTGTGCGACCGTTGACTACTTCTTCCGGGTCTTCTCCTCCCTTTCGGCCCTCTTGCCGTCCAAAACATCTGGAGTCAACTGGGCCTTGCATAGCTTACACGGTCATGTCCCTCCAGCGAAGCGCGCTTCCACTCTCGCTGCATTTGCCGCTCATCCCTCGACGCCGTTGAACCCAAGCATCCTTCTATGCACGGATGTGGCCGCGAGAGGACTTGACGTGCCAGAAGTTGACGTTGTGGTGCAGTACGACCCGCCGACTGATACGAAGACTTTCAGTCATCGAGCTGGAAGGACCGCGCGGATGGGCCGCGGAGGCAGAGCATGGGTTTTACTAGTGGGAAGCGAGCGGGAGTACGTTGGTACGTATTATAACCTAATGTGAATATTCTTGATCCAACGCTTGGAACCAGATCTCCTCTCGGTTCGCAAAATCCCAGTCAAGGAGAAAGCTTACCTTCCCAAACCACTGGCCCTTCCCGAAGAGGAAGATCCTGACGTTCAGCCTCTGCTAGAGGAGATGCGATCCATCGTCCTCAAAGACAGGGACTTGCATGACAAGGCCACAAAAGCCTTCGTTTCGTTCGTGCGGGCTTATTCGAAACATGAAGCATCGTACGTGTTCCGAGTCAAGAACCTAGATCTAGTGGGTGTGGCAAAGGCGTACGGGTTGTTGAAGCTGCCCAAAATGCCTGAGCTCAAGGGTAAATCTGCAGGGTGGACAGACGCTGAAGTCGATGTGGGTGTTCTGGTCTTCATTTTCTCAACAGCTCTTGGAGTACCCGATGCTGAAACTTCAACGGAATAGTGGAAAGTATACGCCTACGTCGACAAACCTCGCGAGAAGAAGCGATTGGAAGAGCGTTCCTCGACACATATGGTCAATGTGGAAGTTAAAAGGAAAGTAAATAGCACAAAGAGGCTGGAGCAGAAGAAGAAAAACTTGGCATGGAGCGAAAAGGTAACTGCAAAGGAGGAGCGGGAGAAACGAAGAGGAAAGAAGGCAAAGAAACGAGTGTGGCTCAAAACTAATACTGGGGAGTCTACTCTGAGCGAGCAGGCGAATGCCGAGGACCCGGATGAGGGGTTGGAAGGGCTTGCCGAGGAAGAGCGAGTGATCAAGAAACGGAAGAAGGGGCTTGTATTTGAAGAAGAAGAAGGGTTTACTGATTTGTAGGTAATAGTACACTCTCGAGGGCGCTGCTACCCTCCGCTGATTACATAATATCATCGATCATCCTAAGCGACGCTCCCCAGCCCAGCCTCGGGAGCCTGCCTGAGCTTGGCCACCGACCTTGTTGTGATCTGACCCAGACAAAGCGGAGAGTCCTGGCTTCCATCGCGGATCGGCTGCCCATGGACCCATCTAGACGCACGTTGGATCATATCATCCATTTCAGTCCGCCCGGAACACTCCGGAGTACTATCGAGAGATTTGAGAAGTTGGGGTTCACGTTGAGTATCGCTTCTCTCTACCCCACAGTCATCATCATCATCATCTGAGTTTCTAATCTCGGGTCGACCCCGCGAATGGGAAGTGTGGGATGGAGACTAACTCCGACTTACCCACGTTGAACCTAATGCTACGCTTACACATGACTTCATTCTCTCTACTCCCCCTCTTCTGGTGCTTCCTCCGTTTCGCCGCTAACCCAACCGATATCTCGTTTAGGGTGACGCCTGGCGGCCGCCACGCAGATGGGCTTACGGAAAATGCATTAGTGATCTTTAAAGATGGGGTCTATCTCGAGCTCATCTCCTTCCTCCATCCTCCTGAGCACTATCTTCCTGGCTCCATCGAACGCGCGGCACGAGAAGGCCATTGGTGGAGCAAGATGCGCGAAGGATGGATTGATTGGGCACTTTTGGATCTCCAATCCGTTGAGAACCCAATCGAGG
>Ga0307515_10011081_pt1 | contig 17158 bp, 25 predicted proteins | sample 17_EM_MG_FD_194513 | JGI IMG/M metagenome (GOLD analysis project Ga0307515, IMG submission 194513) | Populus trichocarpa ectomycorrhiza microbial communities from riparian zone in the Pacific Northwest, United States - 17_EM | ecosystem: Host-associated > Plants > Roots > Unclassified | place...
CAATCATAGGAAAAATAAGCATAGGAGAACAAACATATTCATCATATAAACTGAAAAGAAAAGGTAAAATAAATCTCACAGTTCTTGAAATCCGAAGGTTTCCGTGTCCTTGCAACCAAGAAAAAATGTTTAGCCTTGCATGTTTGTTGAACAACTAATCAAAAAGAAGGAAGAATGCACAATTTCGAGTTTCTTAGAGGAGGGGGGCGTTTTTCTCCTCTTGGATGGCTTCCCCCCTTCTCTTCTCTCATTCTTTTTATATCCTAGGAAACCCTAGTCTCTATTTTACAAAATAGTCCTCCCTTAAGTAGACTGTTTACATTTAAGTACTTTAATAACTATTTTCCTAAAAAAAGAGAAATAGCCTTGCATGAAATTTTCAAGCTTTGACGTAGAGGAACTAAATTGCTGAAATAAAAACTTGGATATCAGTTTAGATGCTTCGAAACGTAATTTGGACTCGTTTCTTCACGAAACCTGTTTGCTGGCAGAATTCAGTTGTCATCTTTGAAAAATCATATCTCCCTCGTATGACATATGTTTTGGCTGAAATTTGGAGAGTTTATAGTCTGTTGAGTCAAGAATCCAAAACAATTTAGTTTGCATCAATTGGACTTCTGTAGCTCCAGATATTCAAGTTGGAATGGCTGAAGGTCAACACTGGCAGATTGCGAGATTTGACTTTGAAAGCTGCGATTTCCATGCTTTTCCTTATTTTATTTTCTTGCCTTAGATATACAGAAAGATATGGATGTTAGCTTTTTAATGCCACTGGAATCACTTCATTTCGACCTCTAGAGCTCACGCTCTGCACAAAACATCGACTGAAGGTCAAATCTGCCAATTATCTCCAATTTACTCATTTTTACATCTTTCATCCAAAAGTGCCTTCAAAACATAAAACAAAGAATATGTGGCATTTTATATGTAAAACATAGGCAAAACACTATTTAAATATGGGTGAAACTATCGAATAATATGGTTGCATCAAAAATCAAGGAGAAGAAGAAATGGGACACTAAGGAATTTTTGCGGAAACAACAAGAAATGAAAATTTCAGAAGGATATAACATGATTAACGGAGCCAAGCTCTGATACCAAATGATGCGAACCTCGTGATCACGTGGTCACGCTGTTGCCACACGCAAAGACACCAATTCCCGGAAAACCAAGTAAATCAGGTTTGATAGGAGTGTGACACAAAGATAACTTGTACCTAGGCACCAGCACTATTGGAAACGGAAAACCCCCACCCAACAAATATTGATTCGCGAGCGAGAAGTATAAGGATGACGCCACGAAGACAGTTGTTCTTCGATAAGTTGTTTTTCAGTTCTTTAGAGAACCATGGAAGGGGAGATTATCTCACCAACACACACACACACACACACACAAAGTGCAGCAAATAAGAAGTTTTATTAATCTGAATTGTCTAACTTACATGTCTGGTTATGCTTTTATTTATACTAACTCTAGACTTAAATAAACCCTAATGGACCCCCCCTTAGGTGGACTTATATGAAGCCCACTTACAATTGACCCAAATAAGTAATAATAACCCAAAGACTAAGAAGAAAATAATAAAAATCCAAAAATTATCGTCCTAAATATGCTACAATCAGATTTGTCACCTAAGAGAAGTCCCAAATTAACTAGGAAATCTGATCTGAAGCTAGAATTAATTCTGAAGTCTTTTTTCCTTGTTGTAGCTAAGATGAATAAGGAATCCTTGTAAGAAAAGGATTTTGAAACATTAATGAATCCTTACCACACTTGGAAAACTATATCGCAGCCCATTAAATATCCTTGTAGAACTAGGATATTCCCAAAACAAGTTGTCACATCCTTTTAGGAAAAGAATCCTAGCCAAATAGGAAGTCCACAAGTCAAAAGGAAGTAAATAACAAAATTCGTACAGCCTCTGTTGACCAGTATCGTGATGCCTTCCCGAACTTTGATTAACTTGAAATTTTAACCCAAGGTAGGCCAACATGTCAGGAGACTGCACGTAAACTTGCAGCCCGTTCCAACGGTCGGATTGAGAATTATGATTGTTGCCGTAAACCTGGATAGTTGCACATTTTACGTCAAAATCCAAATTTGACCTTGCCTGGATCGTATCAGTTATTTTTGTTTTTTTAGTGTTCCTTTAAGTTTTCCAGTGTTTGCGTTCATCTTTTTGTTCTTTGTATCCGCGTCATCTAAGCAAAAAAAAAAATAGGGGGTTATATTTCATCTTCTTATTGTCTCTAATGCAACTCTTAGTGAGAGATTAAAAAAAAGATCGAGAGAGAGAGAGAGATTAGTTAAAATTTGAATGATGATTCAATTGTGCCGCAGAAACACAACTCTTAGTGAACTACAAGTAAATCACCTCCGAATAAATTGCAACTTCATATTATGTCCATTGGGGGTGAGAGCACAACATTTATAAAATTTGGGCTTATTTTGATATATTTTGCTTGAGGTTTTTAATTCGAGGTTTAATTCTGCCGCAGAAACACTACTCTTAGTGAACCATAAGCAAACCACCTTAGAATCAATCCAAACTTCATATTTTGTGTATTGGGGGTGAGATCTCACCATATATTATATTTGTGATTATTGGGATATCGGTTTCTTGAGCTTTTAATTGGAGATTCATTTCTCCCGCAAACTGATCATACAAGGGGTTTGGGTACCTAAACATAATAGATCAGCCTATAAACTGAGATTTGTTTTTATCTTGGTATCCGAATACTATATATTAAATTCTAGGTCATTTGGATAGAGGTTTCATTAAGCTCCAGAATTGGGTTTTGCCTTGTCATAACGGGTCTGTTTTGCATTATCTTTCAAAACTTGTTTTGTTTCTGTTGATTTTGTTCCTTCCAGTATATTATCATCATATTTGGGATATTTGGCTGTTGTTTGTCATTTTTATTACTTTCACATTTGTTTGTTTTCGAGCAGTTCTAGTCCAAACAAAAGTCAGATTTGTAATTTCGAGTCTAAATCAGTGTTCTTTTTGTTGTAAACTCTATTCTTGTTGTGTATTCGTCTTCTTCTATTTTTCCTATTTGTGTCATGTATCCAGAAAGGGAGAGGGAACGAAGGAGGATTCTAGCTCAAGGATGCGAAAAACTAAGCCATGGTTTGGGGGTTTTAGAAGAAGAAGTTGATAAGTGTAGAAGATTATTGTTTGATCTTCAAGTTTCCTTGGAAAAGGAGGTACACTGCCAAAAAAAATGAAAGAAGAAGGAGAGCCGCTGTTGTTATCATTCAAAAGTATGTACACAAGTAGTTAGTATGACATGCTTATTTGAAATTCTCGTTGGTCACTACTTCCATACAGTATTGTTGGAGAAAGGTATTAGCAATAAGGGAATTCTGAAGGCTTTTAACAAGAGGCTAATGAAGTTGCCACTAATCCTATTCAAGATTTAAGGGCAAATCTTCTTGAAGAGGAAAGGAATGATACAGTTCAGCCTTGTAATACGACCCAAGAAAGGTCAAATTCAAATTTTGGCGTAAAATTCTCTACCGTCCAGTTTTACGCTATTGAGCATAACTCCAAATCCAAGTGTTGGATCGAGCTAAAACGTTACCAAAAGATTCTAGAGGTATTGGTCTATATTAGGGTAAAGTTTTAAGTGAATCGAAGTTCGCAAAGTACTTTCAATATATGTCAGAACAAGCTGTATGAATTTTGTTAATTTTTTTTTTTGACTTGTGGACTTCCTATTTGGCAAGAATCCTTTTCCTACAAGGATGTGGGAGCTTGTTTCGGGAATTTCCTAGTTCCACAAATATCTTTAATAAGCTACGATATAATCTCCAAGTGTGTAAGGATTCATTAATGTTTCAGAATCCTTTTCTTATAAGGATTCTTTATTCATCCTAGCTACATAAGGAAAGAAGGGCTGGTGATATTTAATGACAGATTAGTTATTTTTATTATTTTTTTCATGTTTGGACTTGATTAATACTTTTTTTATCAGCTAGGATCCAAGGCTTGTTTGGATCAGGCTATAGGCTTTTCAGTTTAGGGTTTTTGGGTTAGTTTTGTATATGGGTCAATTCAGTCCACAAGGGTAGATCCATTAGGGTTAATTTTTAAGAACTATTTAAACACATGTAACCTAAATTTTCGGTAGCCATTGATGAATATTACTTCTGAATTTTTTAGTTTTAATGTGTAAGAGTGATTTTTACATTCTTCAGTTCTTAAATGAACTAAATCTGACTTATCGTTGATTAACTGGCTTCGTGGCGTCATTCTGCTTCATTCCAATATTGTTGGTGTGGTGGTGGGGCAGGTCTCCATTGTGTCACACTCCTATTAGACCTATTTTGGCTTTTCAATATCAGATCGCAATCTTGAATGTGGGTTGCGTAACCACATGGTCACGAGGTTCACATCAATTTTCACACTCATGCTACACAATAACAAAACCAAGCTCCATGAATGCATTATCAAGTGTGCACAAACCTCTCCATTTCTTTTAAGAGACAAGGCATAATGACATACAAATGAGTAACACTCGCAATTATACACTCAAAAGGAGTTATACATATCTTTATCATATGAGACATTCCAAACAATCCATTCACCATTTTCTCACTCAGAAATGAAAAAAATAGACTTAAGTGTGAGACAACCTTCATGACCCCACGAGTTCATGAGCAAGAACACAACACTCGTCAAGTGGAAAAATCACCACTTTGTCATAGAAATCCTGAACATTTAACTCTCCAAAGACTGTGCCTCCACAAAGGCAAACCTAGACAACTATGAAGGACTCACAGACCCTCGAAAGCACATAAAAAATGTAAGAAGCATCTTATAGCTTTTCATACAAGACACTGATGCTATGTCCAAAGTTTTTTTAACAAATGCTTCGCAGAATTGTACATGCATGATATCATAGCCTAGAGCCCGACTTTACTCTCCACTTTTATGATTTTATCTCTAAATTCATATCTCGTTTTAGCACAAACATTCCTTCCATAAAGAGCACCATAATTCTCTTTGTTATCAAACAACAAGAAAATGAAGCACCGGGGCCAATCTCTAAAGATTCAACGAAGAAATGCTCAAGGTGAAAAGACTCTTTGAACCCATCATCAAAGAATCTCTAATTAGCAAAGTATACAATTAATTCTTTGGAAAAGGTTATACACACTCCCTAAAAGAAATCTTTTCAGCATCAAATAAGAAATGGAAATTTTTATTAGAGTGGAAGAAGTCAGCATGACCAAACAAGGTCACCTATGTTTTATAGAGTAGAGTCTTACCAATGCCATTAATCTCTAACCAAAGTATCTAAAAAGAGCAAGGGACATATTCGTGATCACCTAACATTCCTAGAACTTAGACTATGCCCGTAACCACCATACATGCTAAGGTACTAGTTGTTATCCAAGAGAAAGAGTTTATGCAATATCCTTCTCCCATGAAAAATAGGGCGAACATGAGGAACCCAAACAAGTTTTGTCTTTTTCACTGTGACCATGAAAATGACATTGAGGAATGTCACGCATTGAAAAAAGAAATAGAAAGATTAATTGCTAAAAGTTACCTACACCAATTCGTAAGAAAAGAAAAGCAACCAGAACTAGGGAAAGAAATCTGCGCATTTGATGCATTAACTAAGATAAAATAATCTCCAGATTATCCCATGAATTATATCTCTATCTTTTAAAATTTTTGAATAAAAAATAGTAGTCTTCTTCATACCTCTGTTATGTGAACCTCTATGAAAAGTCTATGTGTTTTCAAACAAGTCTCCAAGTCCCCGTGATCACTGTCTCCAGGTCCTCGTGATCACTTGTCCCCAAAAAGATCATGTATCCTTCTCCAAAAAATATTAGCAAAAGTTTTAACACATGGAACACCAACTAAAAGCAATACAGAGGCATCATAACAATCTCAAGCCCAATATGTTCACAAAAGGTAGCATTTACATGATAAAGTATTTCCTCGTCATTTTCTTCTCCTTATTAAGTCTTTCAAACACATTACTTAAAATACTAGAGGTAACTAACGTACGAATAAAAAAAAGGTCCAACTCGCCTAGGCCAACCCTGAGCGAACAACCCACTAGCTCATCCTAGGTGCTGGCACCCGATCCTAGTCGCTCGTGCCCAGGCTTGGCCTAGGTGAACATGCATAATCATCCTAGCCCAACTACTAGCCCACTTTTCTCTTTCTCTCTCCATGTTTTTTTCTCCACTTACTATGCTTTTATCTCATATATTTTCCTCGGTATTGATAATTTTACATGTAGCACACATAATTTTATGTCTAACACTCACGAACATTTTGCAAGACAAACACCATTTTCTATCACTAATACCTTATGACCCATATGGAACACCAATAAAAAAAAATGATATGATTCAGCCTTGTGATACGACCCAAGCAAGGTCAGATTCGGATTTTGGTATTAAATTTTCTACGGTCCAGTTTTACGCTATTGAGCATAACTCCAAATCCAACTACTGGCTGGAGCTGAAACTTTACCAGACAATCCCAGAGGTATTTTTCTATGTTGGGGTAAATGTTCAGGTGAATCGGAGTTTGGAAATGACTTGCGATATAGGTCAGAACAGGCTGTATGAATTTTGTTATTTACTTTCTTTTGACCTGTGGACTTTCTATTTGGCAATGATCCTTTTTCTAAAAAGAAGTGTTAGCATGTTTTGGGAATTTTCTAGTTCCACAATCTTTAATTAGCTTAAACATAATTTCCAAGAGTGGCAACGATTCATTAATGTTCCAAAATCCTTTTTTTATAAGGATTCCTTATTCATCCTAGCTACACAAGGAAAGAAGGGCTGGTGTTATTTTTATTATTTTCTTTTATGTTTAGGCTTATTTAAAACTTTGTTTTGAGCTAGGATCCAAGGCTTGTTTTGATCAGGTTATGGGCTTTTCATTTTAGGGTTTCTGGGTCAGTTTTGTATGTGGGTCAGTTCTGCCCACAAGGGTAGATCCATTAGGGTTAATTTTTAAGAACTATTTAATCGCATGCAACCTAACTTTTTGGCAGCCATTGATGAATATTACTTTTGAATTTTTTAGTTTTAACATGTGAGAGTGATTCTTGCATTCTTCAGTTCTTGAATGAACTGAATCTGACTTATCGAAGATTAACTAGCTTCGTGGCATCATTCTACTTTATTCCAATAGTGTTGGTGCCTTGGGGTAGGTTTTCATTATATCACACTCTTATTAGACCTATTTCAGCTTTTCACGATCAGATCTCAATCTTGATTGTGAGTTGTGTGACCACGTGATCACGAGGTTCGCATTAAAAATGCAGTTGCATTATTGCGGCAACATCGTTGAGTAATTGCGCTTGGTTGGAGAGTTGGTGGAGATCTAGGAGAGTTGAAGTCCATGTGGAGAGATCAGTCACTATCCCATGTGTTGGATTATCGTTAGCTATATAAAGAATTTTTGGTGAAAGGTGAAAAGGAATTGATGTGCCGTGAATGATTCAAAAATCAGCAACAATGAATTCTGATGAAAATGGATGAAGGATGGGTCTGGTTGTGTTGTCTTTCCTTTGGTGTTTAGGCTGGATTATTGTGATTTTAAGGTAAATAAGGCGGAGGATAGACTAGAATGATACTTTGATAAGTCGATCTGGATGCCACAAAGTTCAATCTAGGATTTTGACGCCACACTCTTTGAGATCGAAGAGTGATAAGTCAGGTAAGGTTCTTCACAAAATCAATTTGGAAGAACAATTCTTAATTCTCAGAATTAAGTTTCAAAATCTTAGCCAAAAGTGTTTATTACATATTCTGATATCATATTTATAATTAGAACATCCATTAAGGGCTTTTCCCATGTCCAAGTTCCAATTGTAGGCAAATAAGCACCTTTGAACCAATTCCAAACAGATTACTGACTTTTAACTCTGACAGATCTTCAATTATTCCAATTTGACTCTTTAAGGCCCTTTGTAATTGTTTTGTTCTCGCTCTTGTTAATGGACTGTTTGAATCCTCTTGCGTATTAGGTTCAGCTTTACGAGATGGATTATAATCCTTATGATGTACATCATCAGTCCTGGGTTGAGAATGATTTGTCCTCAAATCAGAATCATCAACGTCATCCAAGTATGGAGTCAAGTCTTTCACATTAAAAGTAGCTGATACATTGTAATCACCCGGAAGATCTATGATTAGTACTTAAAATTGCATTTTCTTTAAGGTTTTATATCATCATATTGCACTTAAAGTATCATTAAATTCCCTAACTTAAGCATGTTTTATAATAACAAGTCTGATAATATAAGATATCTTTAATTTATGGTAAATGTTCATTTTTAATGCAGGCATGTTTCATAATTCAAATGATTGATTGATTTGTTTAACTATTGAAATTGAGAAGACAAAGAGAGGGCTAAGTTTAGAGAAGAGATGCTGGTTCAATTCAAACTAGAACACTATTCGATTATTGGGTCATAACTGGAGCTGTAGACATTGGATTTAGGTTTGGTTTATCTTGATGGAAAGGTACAACAAAGGCCTAAAACTTTCATGAAGAGACCAAGATTCAAAACGACCGTTTTCAAGCTCAAATCTTAGCAACAAAAGAGAAGTTTGAATCTGTCCTGCAGCCCAGACACTGTTTGAACCTCTTAGCTCTAAGCCTTGTAACTGGACCAACCAGAACCTCCAATGGATCCTTTGGTGCTTGGATCGCATCATCCCCTCTCTTCTCAAAATGATTCAACCTCGAATCATCACCTACATCAAACAAAGAAAGATTAACAACATTGAATGTAGCAATAACACCATACTCACTTGGTAGATCTACTTTGTAGGCATTATCATTAATCCTTTTCTATGATTTGAAAAGGACCATCTCCTCGAGGCACAACTTTGATCTCCTTTGTTCAGGGAACCTTTCCTTCCTCATATGCACTCAAACCCAATCACCTGATTCAAACCTCACCAATTTTCATCCTCTGTTAGCCTTGCGTGCATATTGTTCATTCTTTTTCTCTATTCGTTGCCAAATCTTTGCATGTAAATCTTTCACCACCTGTGCCTTTTGAGTTCCATCAAGACTAACCCTTTCATCAACAGGTAAAGAAATCAAATCTAATAGTGTCAAAGGATTAAAACCATATAAAATCTCAAATGGTGAATAATTAGTAGTAGAATATACACTACGATTATATGCAAATTTAATAAATAACAAATAATCTTCCTAATTTTTAAGATTCTTTTAAATGATGACCCTTAATGACTGTGTTAAAGTTCGCTTAACAACTTCAGTTTGGCCATCTGTTTCTGGATGACAAGTAGTAGAATATAAAAGTTTAGTTCCTAACTTACCCCACAAAACCTTCCAGAAGTAACTTAAAAACTTAACATCTCGATCTGACACAATGCTCCTAGGAACTCCATGTAGCCGAATGACCTCTCTAAAGAATAGGTTAGCTATATTTGTTGCATCATCAGTTTTATGGCAAACAATGAAATATTTCATCTTAGAAAATCTATCCACAACAACAAATATAAAGTCTCTTCATTTCATAGACCTATGTAGACCCAAAATAAAATCCATAGAAATATCAACCCAAGGTTCCTTAGGAACAGGTAAAGGTGTGTATAACCCATGAGGCATTACTCTAGACTTAGCTTGTCTACATGTTATGCACCTATTACAAATTCTTTGCACATCTCTTTTCATGTTAGCCAATAAAAGTGTTCATGTAAAACATCCAAAGTCTTAGCAATTCCAAAATGCCCCATTAAACCACCCTCATGAGCTTCCCTTACAAGCAATTCACGCAAAGATTAGGCACACACAATTTATTTTCCTTAAACAAAAATCCATCATGCCTAAAAAACCTATCATTGGGCTAAACTTTGCACTCATCATATATATAATTAAAATCAATATCATCAAGATACAATTCTTTAATATACTTAAATCCTAATAATTTAGTATTCAGAGTATTAAGAAGAACATATCTTCGCGACAAAGCATCTGCAACCACATTTTGGTTCATTATCTTAAATCATTATCCTAATAATTTAGTATTCAGAGTATTAAGAAGAACATACCTTCGCGATAAAGCATCTGCAACCATATTTTCCTGACCTTGCTTGTACTTAATCACATATGGGAAAGTTTCAATAAACTCAATCCACTTGGCACGTCTCCTATTTATCTTACCTTGACCCTTCAAATGTGTTTAATGACTGGTGATCGGTATGTATAACAAACTCTCAGGGCCATAGATAATGTTGCCAAGTTTCTAATGCTCTCACTAATGTATACAACTCTTTGTTATAAGTGGGATTGTTAAGAGATGCACCATTGAGTTTCTCACTAAAATAAACAATGAGTTGTTTCTCTTGCATTAGAATAGCTCCAATACCTAGTCCTGAAGCATCACATTCAATCTCGAAAGCTTTATTAAAATGACGTAAAGATAGTAATGGTGCCAAAATTGACTTTGACTTTAACAAGCTAAATGCATTTTCTTATTCTTCACCCCACTTGAACCCTATGGATTTCTTAATGATTTCAGTCAATGAAGAGGTTATCGTACTAAAGTCTTTAACAAACCTCCTATAGAAACTAGCCAAACCATGAAAACTTCTAACTTCTGTTATTGATTTTGGTGTAGGCCATTCTTGAATAGCCTTAATCTTAGTCTTTTCCATCTCTATACCTTTTACACTAACAACATATCCAAGAAAAATAATTTTATCCATGCAAGTCACACTTTTTCAAAAGAACTCTTTTCTAAGCACATCAAGAACTTGTCTAAAATGATCCATATGCTCATCAAACTCCTTACTATAAATCAAAATATCATCAAAATAGACAACTACAAACTTACCAATGAAAACACGCAAAACATGATACATCAATCTCATAAAAGTATTAGGTGCATTAGTAAATCCAAAAGGTATAACCAACCACTCCTACAAACCATATTTAGTTTCAAAAGCAGTTTTCCATTCATCCCCTTTTTTCATCCTAATTTGATGATAACAACTTTTTAAATCAATTTTCGAAAATATTTTAGAACCATGCAATTCATCCGACATATCATCTAATCTGGGAATAAGATGTTGATACTTTACAGTGATGTTATTGATAGCCCTGCAATCGACACACATTCACCAAGTCTTGTCTTTCTTTGGGGCAAGAAGCACGAGAATTGCACAAGGACTCATGCTCTCACGAATGTATATCCTTTCGACATCAACTCCTCCACTTGCCGTTGGAGTTCCTTAGACTCTTCAAGATTGCTCCTATATGCCGGTCTATTTGGTATAGATGCTCCTGGAACAAAGTCAATTTGATGTTAAATTCCTCTAATTGGCGGTAAGCCACTATCTTTTCTAGAAAGACATCTTCAAATTCCTGTAAAAGAACTTTAACAACACAAGGAACACATGAATCCAAATTATCAGAGTTAAAGTACGCCTTCTTATACACAAGTAAAATCATAGGCAATTCAAAAAAATAAGCATGTTTAAGATCACTAGATTTTGCAAAGAAATTAAGGTTTTTCCTCACTTTTTCTACACACTCTTCTTTTCTCACCCTTTTTTTCTTCTCTCCACTCTTGGCCCCCCTTCTATTTTTTTCTTTTTGGCCGTGACCCTCCCTTAATTTCCTAAGGGCCGAAACTTTGTCCCCTTTTGTTTTCAACTCATGGCTCACTTTATTTTCACTCTTCCTCACATTCTTACCATGTTGTTCGGCTTGTTCTTCCACTTTGGTCGAATATGAGTGCTCTTTCTCATAGCTTTTCTTCAACTGAATTTGATCTTCATACACTTGCTTTGGTGTTAGTGGGGCAAGTATGTAAATTCTACCATCTTTCTCCAATGAATACTTGTCCTTAAACCCATCATGCTTGGCTTTTCTATCAAATTGCAAAGGCCTCCCTAGTAACAGATGAGTAACATGCATAGGCAGAACATCACATATCACTTCATCCTTATACTTGCCTATTGAAAAAGAAATCATCACTTGTCTATTCACCCTACCAACACCACATTCATTCAACCATTGAAGCGGATAAGGCCCCTCATGCTTTATGGTATTCAATCCCAACTTTCTAACCAAAGTAACACTAGCAACATTAGTATAACTACTACTATCAATGATTATACTACATACCTTATCGTTGATTAGGCATCTAGTATGGAAGATGTTCCCCCTTTGTTGCTCCACATCATCCTCCTTAGTCTGAACACTGAGCGACCTTCTAATCACCAAAACTTTATCACTAGCAGCATACTCTAAATCACTAGCATCCTCAAGTGGTGGCATCTCATCACAATCAGACTCCTCACTAGTGGACATAATCTCTCCATCGTCCCTGAGAATCATAATTCGATGATTTGCACACTCTGATGCATAGTGTCTCAATCCCTGAGACTTGAAACACTTTTATATCATGATTACGCTTCGATTGGACTTCTCCCTTAAGTTTTTTATCACTGGCCGAAACCTGCTTCTTCATGGAGGGAGGTTCGGCAACTTTAGAAGTCATCAAGGGCTTCGATGTCACACTACCCTCTCTCCTATAAATCATTTTCCAACCCGAAGAAGACCCCGAATAAGCTCCAAATCGTGTACTACCCTTCCTTTTCAACTGTCCTTCAACCTTAATGGCCAAATGCACTAACTCTTCCAATTCAACATAAGATTGTAACTCCATAACATTAGCTATGTCTCTATTCAAGCCATTCAAAAACCTAGACATAGTAACTTCCTCATCTTCATTAACATTAGCTCTAATCATAGCCACCTCTAATTCTTTCTGATACCTTTTCGCACTCTTACTACCCTGTGTAATCATTTGTAAACGATTAAACAACTCCGTATAATTGTGTTTAGGAACATACCTCTTCTTCATTATTGTCTTCAACTCCTCCCACGTGTTAACTGGTCTTTTCCTATTCCTTCTTTTTTCTACCACCAATCTCTCCCACCAAACCATGACATAATCAGTAAACTCCAATACAACTAACTTAACCTTCTTTTCTTCAAAGTACCCATGGATGTCAAAAATCATCTCCACCTTTTTCCCCCAATCAAAGTAAGCTTCTGGATCAATTTTTCCCTCGAAAGCTGGGATTTTTAACTTAATACTATCCAAATTTTGGTCTACATCACCCAAATCATCAAATCCCTTCTATACTTAAAATCCCTATATGGCCGAATATGTCCCCTCCTTGGCCAATTTCGGTCATGGAGATTGCAATGATTCGAGCCAATGTGATTGAGGATAGGGAAGCTACTATGGCTAGATTTCTAAATGAGCTGAATAGGGATATTGTGAATGTTGTAGAATTACAACATTGTATGGAATTGGAGGACATGGTCCATATGTTAATGAAGGTGGAGAGACAAATAAAGAGAAGGGGCAGTACATGTTTTTAGACCAATTCGTCAATATAGAGGCCGAATCTGAAGAGAGAGGGGGTTGTCCAACCAAAGCCTTATGCAAAGGTCGAACCACCTAAGGCCAAAAGGGATGCTCATGCGGATGGGAAAGGTAAATCTGAATCTCAACCTACTCATGATAGAGATATTAAATGTTTTAAGTTTTAGTGAAGGGGCACATTGCATTTCAGTGTCCGAACCAAAGAGTTATGCTTACAAGAGATAATGAGGAGGTTGAATCTAAAAGTGACAAATCTGAAAGTGAAGAGAAGCCACCTTTGGTGGATTATATTGATGAGGAGATTGCATATCATGTTGAGGAGGAGGCCTTGGTTACAAGGTGTGCGCTGAACATGCAAATCAAAGAAGATGATGTAGATCAGCAACAGGAAAACATAATTCACACTCGATGTCACATCCAAAACAAGGTATGTAGCATGATAATCGATTACGGTAGTTGTGCTAATGTAGCTACTAATACTCTTGTGAAGAAATTGAATTTGGGTTATAGATTGCAATGGTTGAATGAATATGGTGAAGTGAAGGTTACTAAGCAAATATTGATTGCGTTTGTTGTTGGAAAGTATTCTGATGAGGTTATGTGTGATGTAGTCCCAATGCATGCTAGTCACTTACTTTTGGGGCGTCCATGACAGTTTGATCGGAAGGCGATTCATGATGGGTTTAGAAATAGGTTCACTATTGTAACAGATGGTAAAACCATCACTCTTGTATCTCTTTCTCCAAAACAAGTGCATGATGATCAAATGAAATTAAAAAGTGAATGTGATGATGAGAAGAGTGAAAATTCACGTGAGGACAATTGTGAGAGAAGACCATCAGATTCGGCTAAACCTAAATCATTAATTAAACTGGTTAAAAGTAGAGGTAAAACTTGAGGAGTGAAGAAAGTACGCTTGTGTGATGTTAATAGTGTGAAACAATTAAAGAAACAATCAAATTTTTATGCAAAAGGAGCTGAAATCAAATATGTGTTTTTCACTAAACCGATGATCTTACTTGTGTACAAGGAGGCTTATTTTAACACTAACGATCTTGTTTCTTTGTTGCAAGAGTTTGATGATGTATTTCCTAAAGACATCTCTAGTGGATTACCACCATTAAGGAGAATTGAACATCCGATTGACCTTGTACCCGAAGCTTTGATTCCTAACCGTCCAGCCTATAGAAGCAACCCTGAGGAGACGAAGGAGCTTTAAAGGCAAGTAGATGAGTTGATGATGAAGGGGTACATTCATGAGAGTATGAGCCCTTGTGCAGTGCTAGTGTTACTTGTGCCTAAAAAGGATGAAATATGGAGGATGTGTGTTGATTGTCGTGCCATCAACAACAAAACGGTAAAGTATCAACATCTTATTCCTAGGCTTGATGACATGCTAGATGAGTTACATGGGTCATGTATTTTCTCTAAAATTGACTTAAAGAGTGGGTACCATCAGATTAGGATGAAAGAAGGCGATGAGTGAAAAATTGCATTTAAGACTAAGCATGGTTTGTATGAATGGTTAGTACGCCTAGTACGTTTATGCGTTTAATGAATCATGTATTACGTGCATTTATAGGTAAGTTTGTTGTTGTGTATTTTAATGACATTTTGATCTATAACAACTTAAATAAATATCTTGATCATTTGCGTAATGTACTTAGTGTATTGCAAAGTGAGCAATTATATGTTAATCTTAAGAAGTGTACCTTTTGCATAGAGAAAATTGTGTTTCTTGATTATGTCGTAACGACGCAGGATATCGAGATGGATGAGGAGAAAGTTAAGGCCATCCAGGATTGGCCTACACCAAAATTGGTAAGTGAGGTGAGGAGTTTTCATGGACTTCCTAGTTTTTATAGAAGGTTTGTGAAAGATTTTAGTACTATTGTTGCATCTTTAACTAAAATTGTGAAAAAGTCTGTTGAATTGAAATGGAATGATGAACAGGATAAGGCTTTTAATTTGTTGAAAGATAAACTTTGCTCAGCGCCTGTTTTAGCTTTGCCAGACTTTATGAGCTTTTGAAGTTGAATGTGATGCTTCAGGTATAGGTATAGGTATAGGTATAGGAGCTGTTTTAATACAAGATAAGAGGCCCATTATGTTTTTCAGAGAAAAACTTAATGGGGTAGCCTTGAATTACCCTACATATGACAAGGGGCTCTATGCCTTGGTATGAACTTTAGAGACGTGGCGGCATTACCTGTGGCCTAAGGAGTTTGTGATACATTCAGATCATGAATCATTGAAGCACTTGAAAGGGCAAGGTAAGTTGAGTAGGAGACATGCTAAATGGGTTGAATTTATTGAAACCTTTTCGTAAGTGATCAAGTATAAACAAGGAAAAGAAAACATTGTGGTTGATGCACTTTCACACAGGTATGTTCTTTTATCTACTTTGGATGCTAGGTTCTAGGATTTGAACACATAAAAGAATTGTACAAGGATGATAGTGATTTTACTAATGTATACAATGCATGAAACTTCAGCTTTTGGGAAGTTCTATAGACTTGATGGATATTTGTTTAAAGAGAGTCGTTTGTGTGTTCCATTAAGTTCTATGCGTGAATTACTTGTACGTGAAACACATGAGGGCGGGTTAATGGGGCATTTTGGTGTTTTTAAGACTTTGGATGTGTTGCATGAGCATTTTTATTGGCTTAAAATGAAAAAAGATGTGCAACGCATATGTGAGAAATGCATAACTTGTAGGAAAGCAAAGTCTAGGACTCAACCACATGGCTTGTATATCCCTTTGCATGTACCTAAGGAACCATGGGTAGACATTTCAATGGAGTTCGTCTTAGGTTTACCTAAGTCGAAACGGGGTAGGGATTCAATTTTTGTAGTTGTTGATAGGTTTTCAAAGATACAACACTTTATTCCATGTCATAAAACCGTGCAACTAACATTATTGATTTGTTCTTTAGGGAGATAGTACGGCTTCACGAGGTCCCTAAAAGCATTGTGTCTGATAGAGATGTTAAGTTCCTTAGCTATTTTTGGAAGGTGTTACGGGCAAATTGGGTACTGAACTGTTATTTTCAACTACTTGTCACCACCTAACAAATGGACAAACCAAAGTAGTTGATAGGACCTTAACACAACTTCTGCATGCTGCCATTCAAAAGAACTTAAAGAATTGGGAAGATTGTATGCCCTTTATAGAGTTTGCATACAATCGTAGTGTGCATTCTACTACTGAATTTGCACCATTTGAAATTATGTATGGATTTAACCCTTTAACTCCCATGAATTTGATTCCTTTTAACCTGTTGATGAAAGGGTAGTTTAGATGGTAATCGTAAAGCATTGGTGGTGAAGACACTCCATGAGAGTGTGCGGCAACAGATTGAAAAGAGAAATCGTGTGTATGCGACCAAAGCCAATAAGGGGCGCAAACATGTTGTCTTTCAGCCTGATGATTGAGTTTGGGTACATATGCGCAAGGAGAGATTTCCGGCCCATATGAAATCAAATCTACAACCACGAGGAGATTGGCCATTTCAGATCCTTGAGATGATCAATGACAATGCTTCTAAAGTTGATTTGTCAGGTGAGTATGGTGTTAGTGCTACTTTTAATGTTTCTGATCTTACTCTTTTTTTTTGGTAAGTTGACGTATGTATTAAAAGAAGAAGATACAAACATTATAAGGGGCATACCCCAGATTTACAATGATAACAGAAACATAAAACAACAGATGGCTACAGGCTAGCCACCGA
>Ga0307515_10011082_pt1 | contig 17158 bp, 10 predicted proteins | sample 17_EM_MG_FD_194513 | JGI IMG/M metagenome (GOLD analysis project Ga0307515, IMG submission 194513) | Populus trichocarpa ectomycorrhiza microbial communities from riparian zone in the Pacific Northwest, United States - 17_EM | ecosystem: Host-associated > Plants > Roots > Unclassified | place...
CAAATCGAAGAATGCCTTTTAGATTATGTAATACACCATCCACATTCCAAACATGCATGCTTAGCATATTTAGTGATGTGGTTGAACATTTTCTTGAAATTTTCATGAATGATTTTTCTGTTTTTGGTGATCCATTTGATAATTGTTTAACTAACTAGGAAAAGGTCTTCAATAGGTGTGAAGAGAATAATCTTGAGCTAAATTGGAAAAAATATATCATTTTATGGTAACAAACAATATTGTACTTGCTCATATTGTTTCATCAACAGTAATTAAGGTTGACAAGTTAATCGAGTTAATTGTCAACTTGCCAACACCAAAAATTGTTAAAGATATTAGATCATTTTTAGGACATGCTGATTATAGAAGATTTATCAAAGATTTTAGTGTAATATTTAAGTCATTTTGTATACTCCTAATAAAGGATAATGTTTTTTAATAGACTAATATTGTAAAAAAGCCTTTGTTAAACTTAAAAATTTGTTTACTTCTGCTCATGTCATTCAACCTCCTAATTGGTTGCTACATTTTCAAATAATGTGTGATGCTAGTGATTATATTGTGGGTGTTATTTTAGGAAAAAGAAAAGATAAGTAACCTTATTTGATTTACTATATAAGTAAAGTTTTAAATAGTGCTAAAATGAATTATTCCACCACTGAAAAAGAATTACATGCAATAGTATTTGCATGTGAAAAATATAAATCTTATCTTGTTGGCTCACCTGTTGTTGTTTTTAGTGATCATGTAGCATTAAAATATCTTCTTTCTAAGAGGGATTATAAGGCTAGATTGATATGGTGGATCGTGTTACTCTAAAAAATTGATATCACAATCAAAGGCAAGAAAGGTATCGAAAATGTTGTTGTTGATCATTTGTTAAGATTCATCATAGAGTTAATATTTCATATTACACCAATTAATGATTACTTTCCTGTTAAATCTTTATTTTTTGTTGTTACAATGCCTTGGTTTGTTAATATTGTTAATTGTTTGCAATATGAGATTTGCTAGCTCATTATAGTACTTAAGATAGAAGAAATTGTTTAGTGAAGTGAAGAAATTTTATTTGGATGACCCTTATTTATTCTAGTATTGTCCTGATAAAATATTTAAAAGATGCATTCTTGATAATGAGGTAAGTAGTGTCATTAAATTTTATCATTTATAGGCATGCATAAGTCATTTCTCGTCAAAAAAGATGACTGCACAAATCTTAGAATGTGGATTTTATTAGCCCGCCATGTTCAGGGACATACCCGTATTCTACAAAACCTTTGAAAATTGAAAAACAAGTTTGGATCGATTTCAAAACATCACATGATGCCTTTAAATCATATTATTTTTATTGAAATCTTTGACTATTGGGGTATAGATTTCATAGGACCATTTCCTCTATCATTTGGTTTCTTGTACATATTAGTCGCGATAGATTATGTTTCAAAATGGATAGAAGCAATTCCAAGTCTAAATAGTGATCATAAAACAATGATCAATTTTTTAAAATATAATATTTTGAGTCGATTTGGAATCTCTCGAGCCATGATAAGTGATGATGGAACATATTTTTACAACATGTCATTTAAATCCTTAATGAGAAAATATATAATCACATGCAAAGTTGTCACTCTTTATCACCTTCAAACAAGTGGACAAGTAGAATTTGTTAATAAGAAGGTCAAACAAATCTTGAAAAAAATAGTGAACCCTAATCGAAAAGACTAGTCTTTGAGACCTAATGATGCATTTTGAAATTATTAAACTGTTTTTAAAACATCATTAGGTATGTCACCTTATAGACTAGTTTATGAAAAACCTTACCACTTGCATGTAGAACTTGAACATAAAGCAGATTGGGCTATTAAAGCTTTCAATTCAAACCTTGATGATGTTAGCCAACTGTGTAAACTACAGACAAATGAGCTTGAGGAAATAAGAAATTATGCATATATGGATTCAAAAATTCATAAAACAAGATTCAAAGTGTTTCATAACAAGAAAATCTTAAGAAAAACATTTGATGTTGGTCAAAAGGTTTTGCTTTATAATTCTTGACTCTATTTTTTCCTAGGAAAACTAAGATCAAGGTGGAGTGGTCCATTTATTATGAAATATGTGTATTCTTATAGGGCATTTGACATCAAGAATCCAAATAATGGTAATGTTTTAAAGGTGAATGGACATGGTTTGAAAGCATTATTTGATAATTTCCTAGTGAAAATGAATCCATTGGTTTGAATGATCCTGTTTATAAAGAATGATTATTATTATTTTTTCTTTCTCACATTTTTTTGTGTTTCTTTTTTGTGTGCCTTTTATTTTGCTAGTCTTTTTCCAACCCCGATCAAATGGTTGATATCAATACTCTATGACTCTCAAGTCGGTTCTTTTAGTTTCTCATGATAATTGATATTTGTTTATATATTTGTTCAATTCTCTATTTCTTCTTATTTCTTTACATCTCTTCTCCACCTCGAGAAATTGAAAAGGTATTTTCTCGCTTTGCCTTAAAATACACTAACAAAAATTTATAGTGTTAGGTGTGAGAGATTAAGGTTGTTAATTCACCATGGAATTCCTTAAGATATTCGCTGGATAATTGAAGCAAAGGTCCAATTATCAGGTGAGTCTTCCAATTCTTTTATTTCACACATGTCTAGAATAGGTAAAAGCACTTTTGCAAAGAAACATCAAGAAAAACGATTGAAAGTTTGTCACAAATGTGCCAGATGGACTTGTAATGCACAATGTTGTTTTTTAGAAATGGTATCTATAAACCATGAAGATAAAATACAATTCATTAAGGATGACCTGAGTAAAGATTCTTTAGATAATCTTTTATTGACTTTTGAGATGCATCCTATTGGCGATGTGCATCATGATTTATGGCCTCATTTTTTATAAATAATATGGTAGACATAGTCTTTGAAATCTTACTAAAAGGGATTCGTCAATTTTTAAGAAAATTGGATAGGAAGCCTATCCCGACCCATAAAGGGCATTTAAGTTGTTCTTGGATGTAAAATCAAGAAAAGATGTGAGTCACAATCACAACTACTTGTACATATCCATGTTCTGACACAAACAAAATAAATAAAGAAAAAAAAGACTTTAGTCGACCTATCCATATAGGCGATATGATTGCTTTTTTTTCCATGTCCTTAAAATCTTCTTACCCTTCCCTTCATTTTTTATTCAACCCATACATTTAAATAGTGTATAGGACAATGTAGAAATGGCAAGATCCTCAGCTCATAAAATAAGAAATATTTGTGTTTTTGGTGGATCTAGTCTTAGGAAAGAAAATAAGTTTTTAGAATCAGAAAATCATCTTGGTTGAGTACTAGCTAAAAGAGAGATTCAAGAAAGATTCATTTAGTGTATAAGAGAGACAACTTTGGTTTAGTGGGGGAGTGTGTCAACAACTGCATTCTTAGGAGGCAGTTAATTTTTAGGTATCATCCTTAAAGCTTTAGCCAAAAAGAACGTCACTGGAAAAATAGTTGGATAGGAACTAATGGACTTGACAATGTCTAAACAAATAGCTAGAATACTTGAATATTCTGATGTCTTTATTACCTTAACAGGTGGTTTGGGCACATTAGAAAAGATATTTCAAATTTCCTTCTAGGCCTAACTGAACATTCACCAGAAACCTATAGGTTTGTTAAATGTTAATGATTTTTAAAATAATTTGTTTTCTTTTCTTGAATATGTTGTGGAACAGAGGTTTATAACACCTTCGATACAATGAATCATAATCTCTGCTACAATTGATGAACAATCAATTGATCAACTACAAACTTTAACCCTTAAAATTGATCCATCCATGAATGGACCAGACCAGTCAACCATGGAAAGTCGTAAAAAGCACGGATTGGATTTGAGCCTTAGTGTGCAAATATTTGTCTTTTGGTTTTACCCATATCATAATATTTTCTATTTTATTAATTATTTAGATTATATTTATTTAGTGTGTTTCAGGTTTTTCAATAGTTGTTATTCTAGGTAATGTCTTCTATACTTTACCTTTCTAACTTTAAACATTGAGGATAATGTCTCATTTTGGTTGGGGGGAGAATAGTTGACATAGTAAAAAAATAACTTTCTTCTTAATGTTATTAAAATCATTTGACAGAATTGTCACTATTAGAAAGGCAGAGTATGGAGGAATTTTTTTTTACTCTAAATACATATCGTAATAAATGTTTTCCAATAGTTATTTGTAAAGTTCATAACAAGGTTTTATCATATGCTTCTTTTTTAATTATTCAAGTTTACAAACTCTCATTGTAAACCCCCAGTCAAAAATAGATAAATATGTGTTAAATAGAGTAACTATTAATTGAAAAATAATAAATTAGGGAGAAAATCTTATAAATTGAGATGAACATTTTGGGAGATTAATTTAAAATTTAGAGAAACTAAAGTAATTAAATAGTATACGAAATATTAGTTAACGATAAATCGTGAAAACTCCATGCCCAGGTAAAAATAATAATTTGAAGGAAAAATTTTTGTAAATTGGGTGATATTATATGTAAAATAGAAGGAAATGTCAAATAATCAATGCATGATTCTTTGTGCAAGAAAAGTTGAATTTCAATATAATCCTCGTGCATAATTGCGCTATTGGGACTAAAAGGGGTAAATAACTCAGAAAATAATTTATGATAATTATGAATAGGAATCTCTAAAGAATTAGTCTAAGACTTAAGATGATTTAAGTAAATTATATAGTATGCGGAATTCGGATTTTTGGCATGAATTTCCAATCGTCCAGTTTTACAATATTGAACTTATCTCCCAATTTGATTATTGGATTGAGCTGAAATTGTATGTGGGGTTTTAAGACATAATGTTTTACCTTGGGTTAAAATTTAAGGTCAATTGGAGTTCGGGAATGTCCTAAAAATAAAGACATAGTGTCAAGTCAGTGCAATAAACCAAATTTTAGGGGGGATAAGTTGGGGTATAATAGTAATTGACCCATAAAACCTAATGTCACTATGCTTGTTGATGCTTGTTGCTACTGTTCACGTGGAACAATAGCTAAAAAAAGAGCAAGAGGCTTCTCTCTTGCCTCTCTTCAAAAATCACTTGAGAAATCTTTCTAAATTGTGAGATTGAAGCTTGCAAATAGGTTTGTGAGGAGAGAAACACTTTTAGGCTGAAATTAAGAAGCTTGGTTAGAGAAGAGGAACTTGAGGGACAAGTATTGGTGATGAAGAGGAAGAACAATTGAAGAAGAAATTGGTAAGAACTCTTCAATTTGAACTTGAAATTATTGATAAAAATGTTCTTCCATAGTTTTCCTCCTTGATTTCATAGTAATTAAAGGATAATTGAAAAACCCTCATTGTTGTGATTCTAGGGTTCTTGAAAATGTGTTGGAAATGAGAGTTTCTTTGAACATGGAGTAATGATAATGGATGTTGTGATGTATGAAAGCACTTAGAGTGCTTGTCAAATTTACATCTCATGTAATTAAAATTCTGACAGTTTTACTAGCCAACTTTTAGTCAAAATTACAACTTGCAAATAATGTAATTTGAAGTTGGTGTTTGTATAATCGTTGTAGGTATGGATGTTATCTTTCAAATGAAACTAGTATTGACTTATGTGGAGTTGTATAAGTCCATATATGAGAAAAATACTGAGTAAAGGTCCAGACTGACATAGTACTAGATAGATTTTGGGTGCTACGGTAATTGTTAATTTTGAGCCTTAAAACGATGTAATTTGGAGCTGGTGTCTTTATAAAGGTTGTAGGTATGGATGTTATATTTCAAATGAAACTAGTTTGGACTTATTGAGTGTTTTATAACTCGTGATATGAGAAAACCACTGAGTATGGGTCCAGACTGACATAATACTAAACAAATTTCTTATACTACTGTAATGAGTTTAGACATATAGATGGTAAAACTGGGTGTTATGTCTTTCATGAAAGTTGTATCCCTATGTATTATCTTTCTATAGAGACAAACCATGCTAAAAAAAGAGTTCTAAAACTTTAGTTACAATTAAAACATCAAACAGTGTTTCAGGTTGGGTGGACTAAACCAGCTAGGACTAATCGAACTCTAATCTTTACTTGGAATTTGTTGTTGATTAAAGGTTTTAACACTTGGAATGATGTAGTAAAAAATTGATGAAATGAACACTTAATGTTAATACCCATGTTTCAACCTATATAAATTTAGATGGGAGAATTCTTGAGAATGCACATGTTAAACTTGATTGTGTACTACTTGACAACATTGTGATGAACTTGATGATGTTATGGAAAAGAATATAATCCTTGAACATATTTAGTAGTACTTCATAATTGGAATGCGTAGAACACCTTATGCCACATGATAATGAATGAGAATTTTATGTTGCCACATGAAGAACACAAAAACATGCTTGTTAGGGGAATGACATAGGCTTCGACCACCTTAAGAGAGGATAGCAAATAAAAACCCTCATGAAGATAGTAATGAGTGATGGTTCCTCTTTAACAATGTTTGATGAATGTGTGATATTGTCATGGAATATAAACATTACATGTTACCTGTTGCGATGTCGCGGTCGCACAAATTAATTACCCTAGCTTAAATAAACAAGATAGTACAGAGCAAACAAGGGGTCGATCTCACAAGAAAGTTTTAGTTCAAAATTTTATACTAGACGTTATACAATTTGAGGGGGGTTTTGAGATTATCTAGACTATAGCAGAATTAAACAATCAAGCGAAATTAAACAAATTAAAAAATTATCAAGAGAATAAACCTTGGTTTCAAGTAAACATCCACTTACAAAAATCAGAATCAATCATTGAAATGAAATATCAATTTATATTCTAAATCTTTATTTTTTCTTAACATTTATTAGTTAACAAATCCACCGTATAACTAACTCTAACCAACAAACAATCACAATGTTTGCACTAGTAATTTAATTCAATGGTAGCCTTAAGAACTAGATAAATTGATTAATTTAGACAACATAATTGTCCCCAGTTCATGTGTGATTTGTTTGAATATTCTCCCTAAGATTAATAACATAAATCTGCCACAATTATTAAAATCAGTTGCTTCACAAGTTTATATACCACAACTTCGATTTTGATAACAAACTTAGCAATAGATTGTTCACAATAATAACTTAGAGTCCGCTCTAGCAATTAAAATAAACAATTAAACAAAATAAGCATAGAAAAACAAACATATTCATTCATCATATAAACTGAAAAGAAAAGGTAAAATAAATCTCACAATTCTTGAAATCTGAAGGTTTCTGTGTCCTTACAACCAAGAAAAAGAGTTTAGCCTTGCATGTTTATTGAACAACTAATCAAAAAGAAAGAAAAATGCATGATTTCAGGTTCTTTTGGAGGAAAGGGCATTTTTCTTCTCTTTTCTGGTCGCCGCCTCTTCCTTTATCTCTTTCTTTTTATTTGATAGGAAACTCTAACATCTCTTTCCTACAAAATAGTCCTCACCTAAGTAAACAAATTACATTTAAGTAGTTCAATAACTATTTTCCTCAAAAAGGAGAAATAGCCTTGCATAAAATCCTCAAACTTTGACTTTGTAATTATAAGAGTTAAATTACCGAAATAAAGACTTGGATGTCGGTTTGGATGCTTTGAGAAGTAATTTGGACTTGTTTCTTAACAAAACCTATTTGCTGGCAGAATTCATATGGCATCTTAGAAAAATCATATCTCTATCATATGAGCTCATTTTCTACTAAGATTTGGTATGATGATAGGTCTTCACGTTAGGAATCCAATAAAAGTAAGTTTGGATCAAATGGACTTCTCTAGCTCAAGATATTCAAGTTGGAATGGCTAAAGGTCAACATTGGCAGAATGCAAGATTTGTCTTTTAAGGCTACGATCTCCATTATCTTTCTATTTTTATTTTTCTTTCCATATATTTACAGAAAGGTATAGATGTTGTCTTTCTAATGCCACTGGAATCACTTCGTTTCAACCTCTAGAGCTCAAATTATGCACAAAACATCGATCAGAGGTTAAATCTGCCAATTATCTTCAATTTACTTCTTTTTGAATCTTACATCCAAAAGTACCTTCAAAAAATAAAACAAAGAATATCAAGGCATTTTATATATAAAACATAGGCAAAATACTAGGTAAATGTGGGTAAAACTATCAAATAATATGCTTGCATCATTTCCCTTGCTTTATAAACTTTGAAAGTGAATTTGGTTGTGGTTTATATCCAAAACTAGGTTGAAGTATGATCTTTAGGAGGAAAACTTGGTATTGACTATTTGCGTGAATTTAGGGAAAAGAAATGTCAGAATGACTTAGTTTTCGTTGACAATTTTCAGTGTCAGAAGGACTTAGTTTTTCGTTGATGATTTTCAGTGTTAGAATGACTTAGTTTTCATTGATATTTTTTAGTGTCAGGATGACTTAGTTTTTGTTGATGATTTTCAATATCAGAATGACTTAGCTTTCGCTAACAATTTTGAATGTCAAAATGACTCAATTTTGTTAACAATTTCAGTGTCATAATGATATAATTTTTATAAATGACCTTCATTAAAATTTGAGATGAATGTCTTGTTACAATATTATAATTGTACAATTATACAATCATGGGAGATGTTTGAATGAATGTATGTGTGTTGTGGTATATGTGTGGAAATGGTCTTTGACATTACCTAAATAAAAATATACTGAGTAATGGTCATTTTGGGTATCAGGAGGCTCGACTGGGATCGGATCTTTGATCTGGCAAGGACACACTACGGGAGGGGTAGGTATGTGGTTTCCACCTTTAACTTATTATTATTAAATTCTCAAAGAATTTATACATAATGTTGCTACCTGATTTCAATTTATTAAAATTACTTATGAAACACAATGAATAATGATGTGATTAGCTTCAACTAATGGTATCCATATTAGATAATCGGGATTAAATGATGTGATTAGTTGCGGCTAATGGTATCCATATTGAATAATCGAGATTAAATGATGTGATTAGCTCCGACTAATGACATCTATGTTGGGTAGCCAAGAATGAATAATAAGATTTGTTTTGGCTAATGACATCCATATTGGATAGCTGGGAAAAAGCATTGAAGATTAGCTTTGGCTAATGATATCCATGTTGGATAGCCGGGAGTAAAGGATGAGGTTAACTCTGGTTAATAAGGTCCATACTAGGATTACAGGTAATGAGTGTTGTGAACCATCTCATTTGAAAGTGTTTACTAATACAATGAAATAAAGAGTATGATGTGTTATTCATAATCGAAATTAATGTTTAAAGAACCATATACAAAATTGATTATATTTAGGAATGAATAGTTATGCGTGGAAGAATCTTATATGTACAAGGATTCCTAGACCATAATACATGTCATCAATTGTTTGTTGAACATAGCTCAAATAAAATAATGCGGTATAAGGTTGTATGAAGATGTGGAGTAAAATATTAAAAATAGACTCGGTAGGAAGATATTAATAGCCGAATTTATTGGCAATCAAATGGGTTTGCCAGAATTATTGGCATCCGCGAGGGGATGACCAGACTATACTTAGTGACCATAGTATCGGCGACTAAGGATAAGATAAGAATGATACTTAGTGGCTATAGTGTTGGTGACTAAGGATAAGAAAAGAATGATACTTAATGACCGCAATATCAGTGACTAAGAATAAGATATAAATTGATAGTTGATGATTAATTACCAATATCTATAAATATGGCAACTTTTGATGTTTAGTTGCCCAAAAGAATAATGATCAAGGAAGTAAAGTATGATTTGGGTAATTATATGATGAAGATGTAGGTTATCATTTCCCTATGTTTTTATTTAAATTGACAAGTCCTTTAAATTAAATAATGGGCAACAAAACTAACTTCATAGTTGTCCCTAATAAAAAGAGAATTCATGTGGTTGTTTTTGTTTTGAATGGAGACCATTGTGTTGTTGTTCCAATGAGTAAAAACCATGTTGTTGTTGTTTCCAAATAATGGAAACCATTAAAACTATTCTTGATTGTATAATGAAAACCATTGTGTAAGACCATTAACAAATGTTTAAAAATGTATATGACAAGGGTTGATTGGCAACTTAAGATATAATATTATTTGATGTACTACTAAGTCAAAGTAAATGGTAATGGAGTGATAATGTAACAAACGATTGTGATACTTAGAAAATAGAAAATATGATAATGTTACCAACAAATTATGTTAAGTAGTGATGGTGATAGGTAAACATAAAATTAATACGTGTGGTTACTTCAAGGATTGTATCCAAGGAAATCAGTAACTAAGAAAATAAAATATTAATTAATGAATGGGGTATTAAAAATTAAGAAAATGTGTTGCTACATGGTGACGTATAGTCTGCAACCTTAGATTTGAATGTATTACATAATTCGTCGTATAGGCAATGTCAAAAGTGACAATTATGAACTTAGATGTCATAACAGCTAGTACGTAATTCAATATGTATATGATGTAATTGATGCTAAAAGAATTTTAGATAAGTATATTGTTCTCCTTCCTTATGAAAAACCACGTACATTTATTTTATGGCTAGATGTTAAATTTGTAATGTTATTTTAGCTGTAATGATGAGCACGAGTATTGTCATATGAGTTGAGGTATTATTGAACTTTAATGTTTTGAGTAGGATTGTTAAAAGTGCTAATAGACATAATAATTCATTTCCCTCGTAAAAAAATCATGAACATAAGTCTTCTTGACGACTTATAACCCATACAATGCTATACATGTTGCAAGTCTATGTCACAAAGTGGGCCAGCACTAATTGTGTAGTTTCATTATTTATAATTTTGTTAAGTACTTATTTTTATATACTATGAATACTTAAAATTGTGTTAATAACTTTACCTTGAAATGTACTAAATGGTATGATTGTATTTTTAGCATTTGGTTGTTGCATCTCTTTTGTTGTGTGTGTGTGTGTATCCATCACACGTATGTTTTAAGTAAATGAAAAATGGAAAGAATATAAAATGAATTGTGAGAAGCGATGTGAAAGAATCCAATGGAGAAACAATTGAATTGAAGGGTGGTTGAAGGCTACTGCGTGTATGTAATAGAGTTATTTGATATTATGTTGCCCAGGAAGATAAGAAAATAATTGAAGAAATGTATAAGTTATAGGAGAAACTCTGCTGTAAATTTGATAAACCAAAGAATCAATAATGGGATGCATTGTTAGACAGATTGCAAAAAAAATAATACCCCATTATACTTAGTCATGATGATTAGAAATATGAAAGTTGGATGAAAATTTCAAGTCGTTACACTCATATTATAATCACTTAATTATGCTTATAAATTTGTTTAGCAATTATTCATAAAACCATCTTTTTCATATGCACATTTTAAAACATGTTTGTGGGTTACAAATTGGATTATTATATTATTTGTGTTTTTTTTATCAAATGTAGTAACTAAGGGAATGAGAGATTATAAAAATAATAAAAATAAAAATAAAAATAATATCAATAATAATAAATAAATAAATGTGTAGATAAATTTGGTTTCGCAGCCTCCCTAACTTAAGCAATTAAGTCCAAAGGGGTATCTTAACACTTAATACCCTAAATTCAATTGACTTGGAGTTATTAGCTCAAAGCTTGTTATACAGGTTCAAGATAAAGTTTAAGGGAATCAAACATTGCATGATCTACATTTAAGTATCTGTAACTTAAGTTACTAAGCTTGTAGGGGTGTCTTAACACCTAATGCCCTAAATCGAACTGGTTTAGGAGTCATTAGCCTAAAGCTCGCTACATGGGTTAAGGATGAATTGTGTTTTTTTAAGTCATCTTATATTAGGAAAAAATTTAATATATGTATATATCAACTCAAGGAATTTAACCTTAGAACAAATAAATTTTTCTTCCAAGCTAAGCCCCATAACTATGTGTTATTATATTGAGTGGAAAAAAAAAGGTTTGTTAGTATCTTGATTAAAAGATATGTGGAAAAATATAAGATTTAATAAAATTTTGATAATACGAATTGATTAGTGGAAGTAAAATGATAAGTGCCTTGGTTTTGGATTCTGTAAATTGTTTTTTTAATTTTAAAGCTTTAATTACTAGGGACTAGTAATAAGGTGGTTGGGAGGTGTGATAATTACTTAAAAATAAATTTTTATTAAGGTTTTATATCATCATATTGCACTTAAAGTATTATTAAATTTCTTAACCTAAGCACGTTTTATAATAACAAGTCTGATAATAAAAGATATATTTAACTAATGGTAAATGCTCGGTTTTTAATGTTGGTTTCTAAAATAGACAAATCTTACAATTCATAGGACTGATTAATGGGTTTAATTATTGAAATTAAGGTTTATGTTAAGAGACAAGGAAATGGTTATGCTTAGAGAAGAAATTCTTGTTAGGTTCATTCTATTCAAATTGGAATACTATTTGGTTTTTAGGTTATAAATTGAGCTATTGACATTGTGTTCAAGTGTGGTTTATCTTGAAAGAAATCTAAGACTTAGGCCGAAAACATTCATTAAAAGACCAAGACTCAATACTGTTGTTTTTTTAATTCAAATCTTAGCAATAAAAAAGATGTCTAAATTTGTCCCGCAGCCTAGATACTATTTGGTGTTTAGACCATATATAGAGTTCTAGAAACTCAAATAAACCCATTGTTTTTTGTTGTTGGAGATATGATATAAATACCTACAACTTTTCATGACTATCATCTATTTAGATTATAATGTTATTAATGATGTTTTGTCCAGCCACCAAATTAATTAGCCATCATATCAAAAATTCAAAATTATAGCCTATAAAAAGAGATATTTGTCATTCATTTAGACATCTTGGTTTTCTAATCAAAATCCATGTTATTTCTTTCTTTATTTGTATTTTTGTAATATTCAAGTTTTGTTTCATGTTATATTATCATTAATCTTTTGTTTATACTTATCATTTTCTTTATTATGCTTTGATATTTTATATCTTAGCTATTTTCTTATCTAGTTTATTTTTTTTCTTTTTAATTTTGATTAGTTAAATTTACTTTTGCCAAGGTGAAAAGGTTACACTAATAGTGTAAGAATAAGTATAGTACAAACTTAACAGGAACTTTAATGTTTAAATTCAAGAAAGTTTGTTATTAACATGTGTTAAAATTGTTATCTTAATTAATCTTAATACCTTTCTTGTTAAGTGGTGAGTCTTGATTCCTGGTGTACGATCCTAGGCACAATAAATACTTGATTCTTTCATAACCTACAACATGGAGAACTGACACCTATTGTAACGACTCAGCTATTTCAAAAGCCAAAATCGGTGGAATTGTTTTTTTATTTAAGTTCTTGATACTTCTCACAATGACATTCCGTGAATTAGTAATTAGGTTCCCTTCCTTATCATGACATTATATAGATATAGTTTTCATAATCCAACATTCCCATAAGACAGATACTCAATACACATGCCCATAATATTATATTTTCATATTCATACATTTACATTACATCATATTGGCATACTTATGAGTTTGCATTCCCATTCTAGTCTCGTTATCAACACGAATTTATACACAAGTGTCGAACGATAATTTTACACAACTAGTTCTTTCATTCGTACAATCCTCATATGAATTCACAATACAACATCCTCATAAAAGAGTACCACATAAATATATTCATGACATTGTATCTATATGTCCGCATATCCACATCAATATTCCATTATAGTTTTCATTACAAGTCCTTACAAAAGTGTCGAATGATAAATATTTGACATAACACTTAAGACATACTATTACATACCTTTCAGAATATGTGAACCCGTGGAACAATTTTCCTACGCACCTTGATTGTGTGATGTCCCTGTTACAAAAACAACATGATACAAGAATTGTAAATAATCTAAACATAATAATAACAACTAGAAAGACGTTATCTTTACTTTCCGTTATCAACTGAAGATGAGTACATTATTTCATTCACTTCTCATATACATTGTACAATTCTTATTATTTCACTAGATGTATTAGCCTCATTCATATGCCCTAACCTCTCCATAGGAGTGGTGAGGCCGAAGTTAATTCTTCGGTCGAGGTTAATTACTTCACCTTAACCTGGTCATCCACCTTGGATGTTTTTAACCGTAACTAATCGCAATATCTAAACTCGGTCATCCGTCTCGAATGCCATTAACCAAAACTAATCACAAAAGTCAAACCCATCATCTCTTACGGATACCATTAACCGAAGCCAATCGTCATAATCAACTCGGCCATTCATCTAGAATGCCATTTACCAAAACTAATCATCAACCACAACTCGATCATCTATTTCGGATGCCATTAGTCGAAGCTAATAATCAAAAGCAATCCGGTCATCCATCTCGGATGCCATTAGCCGAAGTTAATCAACAATCACAACCTGGTCATTCATTTTGAATGTCATTAGCCGAAGCTAATCAACAATCACAACCTAGTCATCCATCTTGGATGCCATTACCCGAAGCTAATCATCAAGCATAACCCGGTCATTCATTTTGAATGCCATTAGCCGAAGCTAATCAACAATCACAATCAACATTCCATAATCGGTTTGATATTCGTCAGCAGCTCAATTTTATAATAGCTTAATTAACATCTCATAGTTGGTTTAACATTGATCGCAACGCAATAATATATCCTCCTCAACCAAGTCATTTCAGAACATTAACATTTTCATCATCATTTCAACATTCATCAAGAACTCAATCAACATTTCATAGTCGTTGCAACATTCATCAAAAATTCAATCAAACATTTCATCGTTGTCTCATCATTCATCAAGGATTCAATAATATATCATCCATAAGTAAATCATTTCAAAACATTAACATCATACAAGAAAAATGTGGAAACCACCTACCTTTCCACCCGTGGGGTGTCCTTGTCTTGATGAAGGTCCGATCCCAGTCGCACCACTTAAAACATTGATAGCCATAAATCAGTACATTCGTATTCAGTAATTGCACAACTCTTCACCATGCATGTCTCAAGCATACAAAAGTTCATATTCAAGTGTTCCACATATTACAACCACATAATGCAATCATTTTAATCATTGGACCCATTCAAATACATAAATTTGCTGCAAAAATTAGTTAGTGAAAGTTGTTCGCTAGTGATGCAGATTCGTTAGCGGACTGCATCGCTAAAACACAGAATCGTCAGTGAACTGATTCACTAGAACATAGAATCATCAGTGAATTGATTCGCTAGTGACATAGAAATTCGATAACAAAAACTAATTCGCTACAGACACCACAATTCAACAGCGAAAACGGATTTGCTGCAGACACCACAATTCGGCAGCGAAAACTGATTCGCTGCAGACACTATAATTTGGCAGTGAACACCTGATTCGCTGCAGACAACACAATTCGGTAGTGAACACTAATTCATTACAAACACTATAATTCGACAGTGAACACTAATTCACTACAAGCAACACAATTCGGCAGTGAATGTTAATTCGCTACAAACATCAGAATTCAGCATTGAACACCTGATTCATTGCAGACAACACAATTCAGCAGTGAACACTTGATTCGCTGCAGGCAACACAATTCGGCAACAAATGCTAGTTCAAAGCGGACACCAGAATTCAGCAGCGAACACCTGATTCGCAGCCGACAACACAATTCGGTAGTGAACACTAATTCGCTGCAGACAATATAATTCAACAGTGAACACTAATTCACTGCAAGCAACACAATTCGACAGCGAATGTTAATTCACTGCAAACATCAGAATTTGGTATCGAACACCTGATTCATTGCAGACAACACAATTCAGCAGCAAACACCTGATTCGCTGTAGGCAACACAATTCGGCAACGAATGCTAATTCGCTGTGGACACCAGAATTCGGCAGCGAACACCTGATTCGATGTCGACAACACAATTCAGCAACGAACACCTGATTCGCTGCAGACACTATAATTTAGCAGTGAACACCTGATTCACTACAGGCAATACAATTCGATAGCAAATGCTAATTTGCTGTATACACCAGAATTCAGCAGCAAACACCTGATTTGCTGCAAACAACACAATTCGACAGCGAACACCTAATTCCCTGTAGACAACACAAATCGGCAGGAAACATCCACATGCATATCGGTTCCAGCACACAGTTTGTTATTAAAATCCAATAAAATCACATAATTTCAAGCGTGAACAACTACATGCAATTCAGTTCCAGCACACAATTTGTTATTAAAATCCAGCAAAATTACATAATTTCAAGCCTGAACAACTACATGCAATTTAGTTCCAGCACACAGTTTGTTAGTAGAATCCAGCAGAACCATATAATTTCAAGCATGAACATCTACATGCATTTTATCACATAATGCATTCTGGTCAACCCTTCAGCTATGGTCGACCCTTTTTTCAAGTTTTGTCCATTCAATCTATTCATTTTTCTTTGTTAAATGTTCTAGAATTAAGTCTCTATTCAACCCCATTTTCATCCCTCTTTTTAGTTTAGGTTTCCTTCACAACTGGTGTAAAAATTCTGGGCATTCCCTCATGGTTTTTCTTCAACCTTTTGGTTCCAAGGTCATAAATAATAGGAGGAAGGAGGTTACAAGACTCATACCTTTCGGATCTAAGTAGGTTTGGGGAAAGTTTGACAGTATTCCTTCTCTTTTTCTCCTGGTTCTCCCCCTTCTTCTTCCTCTCTCGATTTCTAGCCCTTTTCTCCTTCCCTCTATGTAGTTGTTCAGTCTTTTCTTTAGTTCTCAACTCTCTCTCACACACACATTTAAAGAGGCATTTACTACTGGCTTGGTTTAATTTTCATTGGGAAGAAGGAAGAGAAGAGAAGCATGCAGCTAAACATGCAGCTACTGCAAAAAAAATTTTTAGGAAGAGGAAGGGTCACCTTCACCTCCTTGTATTTATACCCCCTCTTAAAGAGCTAGGGTATTTAGGTGTTGGTTTAAGTTTGTTCATGTCCCCCCTTTGGTTATTCCAAGACCAGTTTCTCCCCCCTCTTAACTCCTTAAGGCAGGCTAGTTTGCTCCCACTACAAGATTTCACAGTTTTACCGACGAAAATATTCCGTCGGTGTGTGATTAGCAGTTCGTTGGTGATTTATTTACCGAC
>Ga0307515_10011083_pt1 | contig 17158 bp, 12 predicted proteins | sample 17_EM_MG_FD_194513 | JGI IMG/M metagenome (GOLD analysis project Ga0307515, IMG submission 194513) | Populus trichocarpa ectomycorrhiza microbial communities from riparian zone in the Pacific Northwest, United States - 17_EM | ecosystem: Host-associated > Plants > Roots > Unclassified | place...
ATGCACAGTAATTTGCAAGGAATGTTACAGTGCTTTCCTCACATATTGTAACTGTAATTTTTAACCAGCTCAATATTAAAAAATAAAATTAAAAAAGATAATTTCGGGAAAAATCATAAAAAAAACCATGCGGAGAAACACTGTAGCAATCAACAATGTTTTAAAGAAAAAAATTACAAAACTAAATTCTCGATCAACTCAATATAAAAAAAAAAATCAACAAATATAATTTTGAAAAAATAAAAAAATAAAAAAGAAAAACTACGTGGGAAAACACCGTAGCAATCTACAATATTTTAAAGAAAAAAAATTGCAAAGCAAAAATTTTAATCAGCTCAATATTTAAAAAGTAAAATCAACAAAGATAATTTTTTTAAAAAAAATTAAATGGAAAAAAAAAAGCAAAGTTGGAAAAAAAAGGAAAGTAATTTTAGAAAAAAAAACAAAAAAAAAACAAAGAGGGAAAGTTGGAAAAAAAATATGCAAAAAAACAGAAAACACTATGAATTACTGTTGTAGGTGTGGAGGAACAGTGATTCCCCCACACCATTTAGATATTGTTATAATAAATTCAAGTCATTATACAATTTTTTTAAGAGTTAAAATGTGTTTTAGTCATGTTAATTGGATCAATTTTAAATGGATATTTTTTTTATATCAAACTTGAGCTAAGAGCGGGTCAATCGGGTCTCAAATTAACTCGCAAGCTCGGTTTAATAACAGTGGGCATTGAAGGATGTCCATGAGCTATGTTAAACTTTAAGGATGATGGTTTTCAGTCATATGGTGAATTCTGATGTGAGGTGCATCCCAAAGTATTAGCACTGTGTCAATGCAGCCTCCTTTCCCCTTGGAATAATGCTTGATTTTATTGTTTAAAAGATCTTTAATTCAAATGTTTTTTAAATAAACACAAAAAAATATTCACCATTTTTTTTTGAATAAGTTAAATTATTATAAATAAATATTAATAATATAACTATTTATCTTCTGATAAATACCATAGATTTCTGAGCAACGAACCATTTATAATAGAAAAAAAAAAGGTTGGAAATTTGGAAGAGATAAGGACACGTATTTCTCCGTCATCATTCTCATCTCATCCATATTATTCTTTCCCAACTAAATTATATTATAATTATATTGACGAACTAAATTAAAAAAAAAAAAATATACACAACCACAAGTTGAATTACTTGTTATCATAATCATCTTTATATAGTTAAGAAAATCAAATGAAAAAAAATAAAATATTAAAAATTATAGCTTTTAAACTTGAAACGAGAATACATATAATTATCTTGTCAAAACCCAACCTTCAATTAATTAATTTTATTTTTATTAAGATAATATTATTTTATTTTTTTGTATGTTTTTTTAAATCAATATAGGTCAATCTAAATTGACTTTTTTTATCTATAAACCGATGTGATAGATCGGGTTTTGGACATGTTTGTTTTCGAGTTTTAAAAATATTTTTTTAAAATTATTTATTATTTTTTTTAAATTAATATTTTTTTGATGTTTATAGACTATTTTAATATAATAATATGAAAATTAACTTTTAAAAATAAAAAAAATTATTTTAATATATTTTTAAATAAAAAATAATTCAATAAATAAGAATTAATTTACATTGAAGCGTCGGTTTGGTAACGTGGTGTTAGGAAATAAATGAAAAATTAAAATAAATGCTAGTGGATGGGATGGATTTCTCTCCACCCCCACATCTCTCACACTTGACATTACACATCGCATCGCATCGCATCGCGCAAAAGAATTGACGAAGAGAGTCAGTCCTGTCTTTCGATCTTCTCCCCCCTTTATTTTATTTTATAAATACAGAAGAATTGCTACCAAATCTACCCATTTCCATTCCATTCAAGCTTAATTTGGAAGATTTATTAGAAAAGAAATCATCTTCAATCACATCAATATCAGCCCATCAAACATGGAGGAAGCCGATGGTATATCTATTCTCTTTTCCCTTTCTCTTTAGGCTCATTACTGATCTGCTTGCTTGCCATGTTCTATTCTTGAGGATCTCTCTCTCCCTCTTTTGTGATTTTTTTTTTAATTTTCTTTGTTTTGGATGCATTGGATTGGATTGGATTGCAGTGGTTGAAACTAAGAAGGGAACAATCTCAGTGGCTTCTGCATTTCCTGTTCATCAGGAAGGTATGGTATCGCTTGATTTTTGTTATAACTACTGCTTGTTCTGGTAATTGAATTATTGTTTTGGATGGCTCTTGATCAGCTGTACAGGACAGAGATCACAAGTTCCTAACAAAAGCAGTTGAAGAAGCTTATAAAGGGGTTGACAGTGGAGATGGAGGTCCTTTCGGTGCTGTTGTTGTCCTCAACGATGAGGTTGTTGTCGCTTGTCATAACATGGTCTTAAAACATACTGATCCTACTGCCCATGCCGAGGTCACTGCCATTAGAGAGGTTTGTTTCTTTCTTCTTCTTCTGCTCTTTCTACATTTAACTTCGCCTTATATTATTATATTGCATACCTTCATGGAATGAACGGATCTGTTTGGGTGCACACCCTTTTGTAAGGGCCAGCTTGAAAACTGCGTTACAAGCCAAAAGGCATAAAAAATTGATGTTTTCTGGCTTGAAACGCAGCAAACCGTGTAGAAAAACGGGCTCAGGAACGTGCTTGAGAGTTGTTTTTGAAAGTGTTTTTTTAATTTTTTTAAATTTTACTTTTGTTCAATCTCAATGACAAACACCCCCATGTGCATTTAGTATTGTGTAACATATTCTGTTCAGAAGTGTTTTTTATTTTAGATTTTTTTTTTATTTTTAATATTAGCACATTAAAACATCTAAAAATACTAAATAAAAAAAATTCAAAATAGATGCACTGTAAACACAAAAACAAATAGCTAGAATGTGTGGCCCCCTAAAAGAAGGTTTAAACTTTACAAGTTGCTAAGCTATTACCAAGTCATTGAAAAGTTAGATGCCCTGTTAGGGACTTAACCGGGTTCCGGCATGACTCAGCTGGGCTGTGAGCAGATACAATGGCAATTTGAGACCTTAAATATCTGCCCCGTATAAACAAAATCCATGAGAGTAGGCTCTTTTGCACTTCTTTTATTTATTTTTTAACCAAAAAGATTATTTTGATCTTTTATTTTCCTTGAGATGGAATGGATGGTGTTATGTTCATCGAAACTCAGATATAAAGGCTTAGAAAGTTGCTTCCCCTCATCTCTTAATGACCTTGTTTTTACCAGGCATGTAAAAAGCTCAATCAGATTGAGCTTTCTGACTGTGAAATATATGCCTCTTGTGAGCCCTGCCCCATGTGCTTTGGCGCGATCCACCTTTCACGAATTAAGGTTTTTTCTGCTCCCTACACTTGTCTCAATCCTTTCCTGTCCCTGTGGTTCAGGGTGCATGACATATTATGGATTTTGTGGTGTGTTGATGTCAGAGGTTGGTTTATGGAGCCAAGGCTGAAGCAGCTATTGCTATTGGCTTCGATGATTTTATTGCTGATGCATTGCGGGGGACTAGCTTCTATCAGAAGTCCCAGTTGGAGATCAAGAGGGCAGATGGCACCCAGGCCATCATTGCAGAACAAGTCTTTGAGAAAACAAAGGAGAAGTTTCAGATGTATTAAGCGTTTTCATTTGTTCGTTATGCTAGTTGGGACTGTCTTTACTTCTAATTCTGAACGATAAGCTTCGCCTTCAATGCAATTGTTCAATAATGATTTCCATTCAATGGAGCTTGAAATGCTGATATGCTTTATCATGTTGAACTTCAGATTTACTGTGTTGAATCATGCTAGCATCTCCCCCAGCATTTTAATCTTTGATGTTGCATCCTATGTGATACCTTTATCAACCTTTCATCTAAATGCTAGAATCCTGCCTCGGATTTTCTCCCTCTTCAAAACATGGAAACTGAAGCTCCGAGAGTGAGATAGAAAAGGAGCCAATTCAGATTATTGTTTATATTCTACATGACAGTGTCCTAAAGTGCTTTAAAAGAACGCCCTATTGCTGCAAGTAAAGAGAAAATGCACACCCGATCCAGAAATGCATTTTAGCATACAAACTACTAGCATACAGTGGAGACTAGGCAGCTTTAGCAAATCCTATCCGGTGATTACCAAAATCAAACACCGTGTGGTATGCTCCCAAAAACACATCTCCAAGAATCCTGCATTGCATAAGACATCAATCAATGTTACATTTATGGATCTGTATGTTCATTACAGCAGAAAATGAGGGAGGTGTGACATACCAGAGGGGACCTTGTCGAGGAGGCATATCTAAAGCTGCAAATCCACTCAAGCAAATAGTAGCATAGCTTTCTTCAACTCTAACAATATACTAAACCAATTGCAAAACAAATTAAAAAAAAAACAACTCCCACTATTATATGAACCATCAATGTTCAAGAAATCACTTGAAAGTTAAAACCCACACCTGCTCTGGAGACAGAGGAAAGGATCTGTTTCCTATGGTGAAGGAAACATATGGCATGGCTGTGATTTCATCGCAGTTGATAAATGATTTTCCTAGAGGATTGGGGAGCCTCTCGCACAGCTTTAACATACAGATACATTTTAAGTGTAATTCCACAGAAAAAGAATAGGGATGAGCTCGAAAAAGTGATCACCTCATCAACATAATGAAATATCTTTTCCTTTGCTTTTTTCTCTTTAAGTTGTACTTGAATCCAGAAAACAATCATCTCGCAGAAAGTACATAAAGCACCACCCTCATCCACTGATAATCTATCTGTAGCTTCACCATCGACCACAGTCTCAATAACAGTGTTGTTGTTGTATAGACACAGTCCAACATCAACGCATATAATTTCAGGCCTTAACTGCAGACATGGGGGTTAGTTTGTAAGGAAGAATGCCCTAGATACTTTTCTTGAGAGTAATCCATTGTGCAATAAAAAGAAGGTTAGAAGTATAAAAAGTAACTGACTCCAGATATCATCGAATCCCATATTGAATTCCAGTACTTGGACACAACTTCTTTACATTCCAAACTCACAATTCCTCTAGCTCCAATGGCATGGTTAATTTGTGCCACTATACGCTGTAAATGAGAACTGGTAAGTGTAGCATTTTGATAACTAAGAGTAGCTTAAGAATAAGAATCAATGAGACATGAACAGTTACAGTTGGACCGGAAAGAAATGATGTCCCTGAGTCCACAATGGCAGAACAGCCACCAGCACACAATCCTGAAAATCTCAAACATTGATTTAGAGATGATTTGCCTATATATCTAGGGATAAGATTAGAACAATCATTTTCCAATAACCAAATGTAAGTGTTCATTGAAAAAAAAACTTCAAGATAGCACTGCAGCACCGCTTGAAATCATATATATGTTAATGTTATTGGATTACCTGTTGAATTGTTTGCAATAAAAATATCCCCCACCTGAATCTGTAATGAAGAATCGAGTTAAGAAGATAAACATCAGTTATTTTGATGGGAGGAAGAAGCTAAAAGAGATTCGCCAATTATTAACTTCATCAGACCTGCCAGTAACCTCTTCCAGTGACTGGGACATATGTATGGTCACCTTTGAAGTGCCTCCAATCTAGACCTCCAAAGACAATTTCCCCTCCCAATTCTGACGATGGATTGCGATTTAGCCAGAGAGAGAAAACTTTCTGGCTTACATGACCTTGTTCAGCCATATTATACCTGTACACAGACCACCAATCTACGAGTTAGATGCATCATGATCTAAGACAAAAAATGAAACAAACACATAAGCATCCATTAAAATTTCCTCTCCTTTATCCCTTATGAAGAGAAGACAGACACTTTCCGTTTCCGATAATTTAAGATTGAGCTAGAAGCCTAGAACTATACCATACTGGTGTAGCTTTTGCAACGGCAATATCCTGAAATGCAAGTCCAAGGATGCCATCAAACTGCACACCCAAGAGTGCTAAAAACCCTTCTCTTGTTACCTCAGCAAACTCCTATATGACGGGAAATTAAGGTCATTATTGCTGCAGAAACATAAACAAGTCTCAAGCATAAGACTTTGATGAAGCAGAACTCACTTGATTTATAATGATATCATCCCCAACTTTGACATGATCTTGGCTTAAGAACCCAGAAACAGACCCAGAACCATATTGAATTTTGCATGGTATACCTGAATAAGAATCCAACAAACCTGTTACCTGTAAGGCTCAGTAGACATGTATAATTCTGGAAATTAATGAAAACATATAGGGTTAGATCAAAGGTTAATTTACCGATCTTAGTATAAGTTCTGGATAGCCTTGCAATGAATTTGGAATGGAAATAGCAAGTAATCTGCATGGTAGTGGTGTTTAACAACATATAACCCTATTGAATGGTAGAAGACCAGTAAAGTAGCTAATTACTTGACTGATACTCAACTATAAATGCACTACTTACTGATAAAAGGCATTTTGAAGATGGAACCCAAAGATTGGAGCTGCCAGTATCAAACACAACAGTGAAAATTTGTGGGGGTGATCCAATGCCAATCTCTCCATAATATTGAGTATCAAGATAATTCTTTAAGTATACTATTTCTGCATTTGAAGTTACTCTGGCAAAGGAAGTAGCCTGAGGTCTGGTGATCCTGGCTGCATGTATGCTGTTAAGGTCTAAATTCCTTTTCTTTAGACCAACTCTCGCTAACCCATCAGAAGACAAGGAACCACCCAACCAAGCTCCCATGCAGATTGAAATTAGAAGAAATCTGATCGACTCCATGCTCGATCACAAAAGTTTCTTTCAAGTTTCAATATTTGGGGTAAATATTCAAAACAAATGGTAAGGCAAGCACTTTATAGAATGCTAAAAATGGGAATGGGAAGAGATTTGGAACCAACTAGTCCTGATCATAAAGCAGGGGCTTGTTTTGTCCACAACTCTGGAGACGCCTCCGTACTCTCATAATCTCATCAATGGAAACCACCGCGTAATTTCCTGATCATCTGTATGGCCGATGGCCTGAATTACATGGCTTCACAAATACATAAATGGAGATCATTGGTAGGAGGGAAGGGATACAGTCTCTTACTTAAGTTGCTGTTGTTGATATACATATATATGTACATATACATGTCTTCTCCAGTACAAAATACTGTTCCTCAGTTCATCAAACCCATCTTCAAATCCAATTTTTTTGATCATATCCTAGCCATGTAGATAACCTATGAACCATGTGATGTCAAGAAAAGGAACACATTAATTTGAATGAGCCTTTGTCTATTTTGCTAATGGTGAATGCCACTAAGTAACTGACAATTATGTTCTGCTAATAGTATTTCAATCAAATTAACATATGTCTACGTCAAGATGAGAACTTTAATCTTTAAACTTTTAACTTAAGAAATCGCTTCCTGCAATATATATATATATATATATATATTACTACTGGTAATATCCCATTTTCCTTTCTTGTTTTTCTCTAGCTAGGGTGTCACATTCTTGAGAATGCTACATAGTATCTGCCCTAAGCCCCTAGATGAATCCCAAGTTGCTAAAGCTTGAAGAGGATGCCCATATTATGATGGCATGACATTATATATACAAGTGGCTATTTTTTTTAAGGAAGGAAAGGGAAGGAGGGGGTTTTGTTATTTTGGTTTCTTGATTCTAAAAAGAGCGGGCTCAAACTTGAACTAAAAAGACTCTCAAATCCATTTTTTTTAAAAAAAAAGAAAGAAAGAGAAAAACCCTCTTTTCTTGTTGTCAAAATATCAGAATCATCAACTCTTGAGTCTTAGAATTTGAAAAAAAAAAAGAGAAAAGAAAATGGAATTGGATGACGACGACTGGGGTTTAAGCGCTGAAGAATTTGATTCCCTTGAAAGAGACGCTCTCCTGAAGATAGCATCTCAACAACAACAACAGCAACAACAGCAACAGCAACAGCAACCTTCTGCTTCTTCTTCTTTTAATCAACAACAAAACCAGCAATTACATTTTAGCAACAAACCCATCTTTAATTCTCCTTCAAAAAAGGTAAAGTCCTCGCCTTTTTTCTCCTTTCTTCACAAATTTTATACCTTTTTACCTTTCCTTACTTTACTGCTCACCAGTATTTCAACAACCCATTTCTTGGTTTCTCCTTTAATTCAAATTTTCCTGGAATTCTAAGGGTTTTCTGTTTCTTCATTGTATAAAGATTTAACCTTTTTTTTTAAAAAAAAAAAATCGTAATTCAGGTTGATCCTTTGCCTGATGGCTTGCCCAAATCATCGCCGGTATCAAAACCAAAACCTGGTCTGTTCTTGATTCTCTGCTCTGATTAATTATCTGCTTTTTACTGGTTTCTTGAATTATGGTTTAGGGTTGCTGTTTCTATATTCAACTTTATTTCAAATTATGGATTAAAATGTTGTAAGTTTAAATTTTTATGTTATATACTATACTACGTGGCTGATCAGTTTGCTACTATCCTATCTGCATGCAATGTGGTGGTTGTGCTCAAAAAGTTGAAAGTTCCAAGGCATTACCAAAGCTCTCTGTCAAGTTTATTCTTCATGCTACTGGAAACATTGCCGCTAAATTTTTATACGACCCTGTAATGATTTCCTACATGCCTTTGTACTATTTGTTTTTCCCATTTTGATTGCTTGTGAAAGTCCGTTCTTTTTCTAAAACATTATGCTTTATATCATGCCAGGTACTAGTAGGGGCTCTCCGCAAGGTCCCCAAAGCCAATTGGAATGCAAAAGAAAGGTCTCTCTTTTTACATATATGTATATGCATACATGTGTGTTTGTCATTATTCAAAGTACTCTAGACCAGCATGAGCGTGTTGTGGAATTTTTCTTAAGTGCAGCCTTCTCTTGGTCATTGAACCTGCAGGTTGTGGATTTTCCCAGTATCTTCTTTGTTGTCAGCAGAAAAAGTTCTTAGTGAAATATCTGGCTTTAATGTTGAGGTGATTACTGATCCTTCTTGTTCCTCTTCATGATTTTGAATTTGATTGTTAGAGTGGTGGTTAGTTGAACCATCACTGGTTCCTTTTCATGTTTCACTTCACACATTGCATGATGAGCTCTTTTCTTTTTGCAGCACAGTTCCTAGCTAATCTTAAAATCATGCTTAGTGCTTATTAATTGACCATGCATATGTTTACACTTTTTTTGTTTAATTGTTATATGACTTCACTCCGTCGTATCATAATGTTTCAAGGTAGAAAAGTTAGACACCTTGGTGCAACGTGCTATTGCTGCTGCTTCTGTTGCTCCAGATCTTCGAGGTAAAGGCTAGATTTGCAAATACAAATCTATCTTATATTGATAAATGCATTTATAAGTTGCCTTTCCATTGATGATTTTCTTTTTTAACTTCATTATAACAGTAAATCTCTTGTTTTAGAACATTGAATTGGTGTAAACTGTAAAGTTCTTATGGTAATATAACTTTTGGGATGTGATAATCAAAGGTGCTCTGAATTTTTCTTTTGATCCTACACATTGCATTTTAAATACAGAGAAAGAAGAGAACTTTGGGGACTTTGTATGGTTTTACTGGATTCTGGTTTTTGCTTTCTCCTAGAGTAACTGTGTTTATACATACTTCAGCTTTCTTTTGTTTTTCTTCACTCTGCTGAGTTTTTCTTCCCTTTATAAGACTGGTATGACAGGATACCAGACCATATTGAATCAAAGCTTATGCCTTTTCAGCGGGATGGTGTTAGGTATGGGGTGTTTCCACGTTTTTCATTTTTACTTGTTCTGCGTGGCGAGTTCCCCACATTATTCATTTTTACTTAATCTGCGTGGCGAGTTCCCCACATTGTTCATTTTTACTTAATCTGCGTGGCGAGTTCCCCACATTATTCATTTTTACTTGATCTATTATCTCTTTCAAATGACTAAATTAAGTTCTGTTCCTTGTTTATTTTGTAATAGATGAGATAGTACACAGTTTAATTATGACTCTTTTGCATTTCACTTATTTCTTTCTTTTCCTCTTTAGGTTTGTTTTACAACATGGTGGGCGCGCACTCCTAGCAGATGAAATGGGACTGGGAAAGACTTTACAGGCAATTTATCTACTCATTTCTATTTCTATCCTTTCAATATCGTTATGAAAGCTACATGCTGCTTCCATAAGAGTATGTTACTGTGGTAATGCTCTTGGTAATAGCTTCACAGAAGTAGCTGCTTACCTGGCGTGCAAGCATTGTATGAATTATATGAGGGTATATAGGCTGTGTATCTAGCTGAACCTAGGTTCTAATTATTAATCATTGTTTGTTGTGATATCTTGCCATTGTATCAAATTAACTTTCTGCAATGCCCATTGTCCACTATATGATGATATCCATGTTTTTCTATGCTCTATAACTGTAATATGCACTGATTTTTCTATTTGATTCTTATTATAGTGAAGCTAACTGGAGGATGTTAGTTTTAATTTATTTTTTGAAGATTTATCTACCCTCCTTTTGTGCTTGCAGTTGGATAATGAGTTTCAAGCAGCTTATGTTCAGTAGATACCTTGATCTTGTTTTCTAGCATTTGATATTAGAATGGAAAAGCAATACAAGAACAAAGCCGTAATCCTGAACTAGTTGGGGTCAGCTATATGGATTTTTTTGTGCCATTCCGTACGATCATAAAACAAAACTGCCACAATGAAAGATAATTTAAATCCTTCGATACCACTTGCATTATTGTTATCTTCATTCTCCCTTGACCTTTGTTCATATCTTCCACTGTCAACTTCTCATTTCTCCAAACCGGGGCCTCTGATGGCCTACGTCAGACATGGGCAAATCATTAAAGGCATCCTCTCATTTTATCTCCACTGTGCTGTATATGGTCCTTTTGGCAGACATGCCCATTTCTAATCTTATCTATTATTTTGTTACCGCACATCCACCTTAGCAAGCACTTCTCTTCCACGCTATCTTATGGGTATCTTGTTACATGCCTAATATTCACTCCATACACATGGCTTGACAGACCAGTAGTGGTTCTCCACTTCAGCTAGCCTTTGAATCTACGAGTTTCGTTCTTATCTATTTCTCCATTCTCTTCAATAATAGAGCTTAAATACCTTAATTGCATGCATTTTGGCACCACAATCCCACCCAGTCTAACCTCCATTTCTTTTATGTGAGGTACACTCATTGACATTTTGTCTTGCTTCAACTCTTAAAACCTTAAGCAGATAGACTCAACTTTTGCCAAAGTCACCATTAGGCTATATTCTTTTAAATCATTTTTATGTACAAATTCTTATTACTATCATGCAAAATGGAATTTATCGTGTTTTTTCCAGGCTATTGCTGTAGCAGCATGTGTTCGTAATTCCTGGCCTGTTCTAATACTTGCACCCTCATCCTTGCGTTTGCATTGGGCTTCAGTAAGTGTTTAACTATATGCTTGTTGCAGTTTCTAACAAGGCATTTTCCCAGTTGCCTAATACTTATGCTATATTGCAGACGATTCACCAATGGCTTGATATTCCTTCATCAGATATACTTGTATGTTTTTATTTAGTCCTTTTTGAAATATTGTGGTTACTTTTCCTTTTTCCATAGTCAGAGCTATAACTCTGAGCATATTCTCATTGCTCTTCTGCCTCTGTTTCTTTCCCTTTTCATTTCCTTCTCAATACCTGGAAACTTGATTCTCATTTTATTTTGTTCTTTACAGTTGTTTTCTTTTTTCCTTAACAACTGAATGTTAATAGGTTGTTTTATCGCAATCGAGTGGATCTAACAGAGCTGGATTCAATATTGTATCAAGTTCTAGGAGCACTATTCGCCTTGATGGCTTATTTAACATCATCTCTTATGATGCAGTCCCTAAGTTGCAGAACAAATTAATGACATCAGAGTTTAAGGTAAGTCCAATAAGTCGTTTATTGAGTTGGGCTATACATTCACCTTCATTAGACTAGTCCAATTTTCTTAGATCAATTATCTGTAAGGTGAAATTATGAAGTGTTTATCAGGATGAAGAGGAAAGTTAATGTTATTGGAAATGGGGACATTGAGCATGATACAAGAAAATGCTGGAACATTCTTTTGCTTTTTGTTAATAATTTTCAGCAAAATGTGTTTGAAAATTCACAATGCAAGAATGAATTTGATAGTATTATTAGCTTAAGATTAAATTTACTTCTTGAATAGACGGTGTTACTACTCAAATGTGAGCTCAAAATAACTATTGTTTGACTATCCTAATCTCCTCTATGTACATCTTTACTTAAGGAAGGCAATAAATCAAACATTGAACAATGTTTCTTTTCATTAGCTCCCTGCAAAATTTAGTAAATAGCATGGCAAGGATGGTGCTCTGTATCAGTGTAGTGTAGATAACTAAATTTCTTAAAGGTTTTTGATGTAATGTGCCAAAAAAATTGAACTTGATGAATTAATGAGAAAATCTAGATGTCTATATCTGTGTTTATTCACTTACAGGTGTCGGTTAATTATAGAGCTTAACAAAGTTGTATTCTCTATCTTTATGACTTGGCTACATTTGGTCCTTGTATCAATATTTTTTTTTTTGGTTCAGGTTGTGATTGCAGACGAGTCACACTTCCTGAAAAATGCTCAAGCAAAGAGGACAACTGCCTCGCTTCCAGTTATAAAGGTCGTCCTCTTTGGACAAATGAATACATGCTTGCATCTCTTAGTTAGGTTATTGGATTGCAAAATGCAAGAATATGTGCTGCTGTGCAGCTCACCAAAAGTCATTCTCCGTAATTGCTTACAATAAGTTTCGCAATCATATTGTATATGAACTCACTTCTCCAAAATGTTTATAGTTCTCCCAGCTTTCTCTTGTATCACAGAAGCAGGCATGCATAGCATGTACGTGCACGCACTGACACACTTATGTATTTATGAACAAGTTCTCAACAAAGGATGAGTTGTCATAGTCACTGAAGTGATATGCTATGATTTTGTACTGAGCTGAAATATACATATTGAACCGTGAGTATGGAGGTTTAAAGCAATTAGCAAATAAGAATACGATGTAACATCATTGTTGATGTCAGAATTGACTGGTCATGTGAAATTGTATTTGAACATAGAAAGCTTTCAATAATTTACTAATATTATTTGAAATACTTTCTGGTTAGCTACGTCAGTCACCAGCATCTCTCTCCCCTCTGTCTCTCTCTTTCTCTCTCTCTCTCTCTCTCTCACACACACACACACACACACACACACAATTCTTGGTGACTGAAATTAACAACAGTTTCAATTTCAGAAAGCTCAATATGCAATATTGCTCAGTGGAACCCCTGCTTTATCCAGACCCATAGAGCTTTTTAAGCAGGTACTTTGAATGATGCTTGGATAGCCTGTTGCATTTAAGATTTTCAGGATTTTTTTTATATTGATTTTGTATGAAATTAACCACACTTTGTAGTTGGAAGCCTTGTATCCTGATGTATACAAGAATGTTCATGAATATGGTAACCGGTATTGCAAGGGGGTAAGTAAATATTTCATGGTTTACAAAGTTTATTATATTGTTAAGCCTTTTGATAATCAACAGTTGTTGCTTTGTATTATTCTTCTAGGGAATATTTGGAGTTTATCAAGGTGCAAGTAACCATGAAGAATTGCACAACTTAATCAAGGCAACAGTGATGATACGCAGGCTTAAAAAGGATGTCCTTTCTGAGCTTCCTGTGAAACGACGACAACAGGTATGTTGTTTGTTCATTTGTCCTTTGCTTCTGATATGACTCATAACCTGTTGCTAGTGGAGTTTGCACCGGTTTTTGCTCCATGCAAAAAATAGATTTTTTGATTGTTTTATATTCCATGATCGTAATGGCTTGGAAGCATTAGGCATTAACTAAGATTTTTTAATGCAAGAAAAATGGTTTTTAAGTCCAATTTAGCTCTTAACCTGTTGCTAGGAGAATTTGCACCAGTTTTTGCGCCTAGCAAAAAATCTATTTTTTGATTGATTCTTGTTCCATGATCAAAATATCTTGGAAGCATTAGCATCAATTAAGATTTTTTAATGCAAGAAAAATGGTTTTTAAGTCCAATTAAGCTCCTAACCTGTTGCTAGGAGAATTTAAACCGGTTTTTGCTCCTTGCAAAAAATCTATTTTTTGATTGATTTTTATTCCATGATCGAAACGGCTTGGAAGTATTAGCATCAATTAAGATTTTTTAACTCAAGAATTTTTTTTTAAAGTCCAATGAAGCAAAGGATTTTCATCTGGTTTGAGAGTTTTGGTCAGTGGCTTGTTGAAACTTTTTGGGATTAAAAAGCTATACTGTGGGAGAAATTCTTATCAGTGATGGAAATTAAACATTTTTTGACTTTTACTCTTGGGAGTTTGTTGGACTTTTGCTACGTTAGATTGCATTATCGTTAATTATTATCACTAAATTGACATTGAATTAATACATTCACACTTGTCCACGACTCTCCAATTTAATTATCAGTATCAATATGATACAGAAGAAATGCCAAATTATGCTTGTCCGTGGCTCTCTCAGCTTTTCATGTTTGTTCCTCTGCTTACTTGTCCATGGACACATTGTTTAACTATTTGTATTAGATGAATATGTAGAATATGGTTTTTTATGTGGTTCCTTCACAAAATTTTACAACTGATTTACAGGTATTCCTTGATTTGCCTGAAAAGGACATGAAACAAATCAATACTTTATTCCGTGAGGTAATTCAACTCACTGGTGGTTGATCTCTTACTTGTGCTTGCTCTATAAAGTCAATTGAGTATCTTGGAGTTGGAGGCACAGTTTCTATCCAAAAGTGGAAAGGAAAGGAAAAAAAAATATAATGGTATTGTTATTCTGTTTTGTAGTTGGAGGTGGTAAAAGGAAAAATTAAGGCTTGTGCATCAGATGAAGAGGTTGAATCACTGAAATTCACAGAGAAGAATCTTATTAACAAGGTATCTACTTAGAAATGGTATGCATGATATGATTGCATGGTCATCATTGCCTACTTCATCTTCATCATTTAAGTGTAATATGTGCACGTTCCCTGTTTGTACATGTACTATCAAATCAGAATGACATATCTCCGTTCTTGTTCTTTTTTTTTTCACTTCATTAAATACCAAGGACAATTTTTTTTGCCACAAATGTCCTCGTTACCCATCTTGCACAACTTCATTATCCTGTCACTACTTTATTGAATTGCAGATATATACTGATTCTGCTGAAGCCAAGATATCTGGAGTTCTAGATTATCTGGGAACTGTCATTGAGGTGATTTCATTCTCTTTATCTTTCTTCAATGCATGTTTCTTTACTCTCCAGGGGTGTTCTTCTATTGCTTATGAGCAAGAGAAGGTAGGTTTATGGTCCTACCTCGTGCTTTCAGCTTGATGATAATCATGCTGAAGTCAGATTCACTATAATGTCTGCTTATTTGTAATGCTAGTTTCTGTTGCTAAAAGCTTAAATATTCTAGGTGTCAAATCTCGTTGTATTTTGTTGTTACAATTCTAGGACCTTTATTAGATTCTGGAGCATGTGTGAAAGATCTATAACCTGTATGGAGTACACTTAAATTCTATTTCCTATTGAAGCCCATCCAAGTAGCAGCCTTGGCTTTGGTAGTGTGAGTTGATTAATCAATTGTTTTGTCCTTATGAAATACTAACTAAAAGCAGATTTCTGATCCATGGTGCAATCTTATGTGAAAGTAAAAGCAGATTGGCTCAATTTACACCACACCCCTTATCTTTACTCCAAGTGAGCTTGGATGTAGTTATAATTACTGTTTTCAATATTTTTCCATCTGCCCTGAGGTTTATTTACTTTTTGAAATTGCTTTCAACTTTGTCCACTTTTTAATGGTTAAATCACTGTTGTTGCATTGTTCCTTGCAGGCAGGATGCAAGTTTCTGATTTTTGCTCACCATCAATCCATGATTGATTCAATACATGAGTTTCTTCTTGTAATACAACTTTCATATGACTGAAATTTTCCTTGCATCGATTTATTCTTATGAGATCTTCTAAATTCCAGAAAAAAAAAGTGGGCTGCATCCGAATTGATGGCAAAACCGCTGCAGCTTCAAGGCAAGCATTGGTAACTGATTTTCAGGAAAAGGATGCTATCAAGGCAGCAGTGGTATGCCAATTTGTTTCATTTATTTACTTGCCTTTTATTTTTGTACCTTAATATTGATGCTATATTGTGATGCTATTCTTCCCAAAATCACCTCCCATAAAATTTCAACCATTGGATTTATGGGATCCATTCCCTTCAATGCATTAGATTTTTTCGGAAGAGTATTGGGTAAGATTAGCATTACTCTTGATACTATGTTTCAAATTGACTGAATTTTGGTGCAAGTTGTGCGTTGAGTTGTTATGGTTTATCTGTGAAAATGTATTTGTGAAGCTATCTATTAGAGCTGGAGGTGTTGGGTTAACTTTAACAGCTGCAAGCACTGTTATTTTTGCGGAATTGTCTTGGACACCAGGTGACCTAATTCAAGCGGAAGACCGTGCTCACAGGATTGGTCAGGTAAACTACAGTCAACCATGGATGTTATTTCTAGATTTATATAAAACCATTAATATACATTGTTATCAATTCTGTTAAGGGTATAATTTGGTGCTGGTTCACTTTGCAATAGGCTGATTTGTTTGATTAAGAATCAGAACACTGCATTTAGTATGGTGAGATTTTGTGTGGTCTGGTAATCAATCATACAACAATTGGAAGCCTTGTATTAGCTTGCTTAGGCTTTAACCTAATACTAGGGATTGGATGTATGATTTTCCAATTTACTGTAATTCCACATTAGTTTTTCTTACTGAGCTCTCAAAATATGCTGCTTAGTGTTCTGTGCTAAATGGTGGTAACGAGTAAGAGCTTGCACATGCATTACATTGCTGTGGATAGTTGCTTGTGCAACTGAGGCCCTGTTTGTTTGCTGGAAAGTAGTTTCTTTTTGGAAAGTGAATTCCGGGAAAGTATTTTCCGATGTTTGGTAGTGTAATGGAAAATAAGTTGGAAAACACTTTCTAGTGTTTGGTTATGTCATGGAAAATTAGCTGGAAAATAACTTATTAATGTTTTATTTTTCTCAAGTTTATTAAAATAATGAGGAACAAATCTTACAAATTAAAAAGTTGAATGAGAATGAAATTGAAAAAAAAAATATAATTTCATAAATTAT
>Ga0307515_10011085_pt1 | contig 17156 bp, 12 predicted proteins | sample 17_EM_MG_FD_194513 | JGI IMG/M metagenome (GOLD analysis project Ga0307515, IMG submission 194513) | Populus trichocarpa ectomycorrhiza microbial communities from riparian zone in the Pacific Northwest, United States - 17_EM | ecosystem: Host-associated > Plants > Roots > Unclassified | place...
AAGAAGCTATATAAACAATTGTTTCATGCAAATATACGTTATAATTTATTTTTATTTTTTGAAAGCTAATCATTTTTCTTGCAACATTACCTGGCCCAGTTTACGGATCATGATTGATAGCAAGAGGTGATTGGTATTAATTACTTGACGTGCTGAGCAAGAGCTGGCTGGGACACGAGCCTCCTTGACTTGGCATTTAAACTTCTCTTTCATTTCTTTCTTTTTTTTAATAGGGAAAAGCATGCATGCGGCAGTTTTCTTTCCCCCTCGTAACAGTACCTCTTGAAGTCATACACAAATCTCCTTTTTAAAGAATGGTCACTTCAAGATGTTAATGACTCGTTCTCGATCAACTAACGGTGGCTGAACCTGAGGAGCATCCCATGGCCGTCTCTGCAACTGTTCTTTGAAAGTTTGAGAATCTTTCAAATACGTTGAAGCTCGAATCGGTCAGAAAATATTAGCGTTGAAGGGATGCTGACTTGGGGGGGCTTGACGACGGAGAACGTGGATCGTCCTTGTCACGATGGCTTAATTCTATTGGTTTTTATGGAGAGTTTTTATTTGTTGTGGGCTGTGTTAGAAGTTGACTGGCTGACAGGTATTGATTTTTTGGGAAATATTCCTCAGAATCTTTGTAGATGGTTTTTTTTAGGTGGGGCAGGCTGGCAAATTGAGTTATGATAAGATAAAAATACGTGCAGGATTACTCCTTTTTTTTTTCTCCTCTCTTTTGCCCATTTTCAAACACCCTAGGTTAAAAAATTATAATACACTCTAAAAATATTGAGAAAAACATCGGGCAAATTATTTTTTTTATCATTTTCAAGACAAATTAAATAACTAATTATTGGGGTAATATTTTCTTTTTATATAAGCATCCATTAATATTGATAGAGCATACATGAATTGTATTTTTTGTATGAATAGCGAATTACTACAATACCTTTAATCTCAAATTTTTTAATTTGATTACTAGGGATTTTTTGTATTTTTATTTTTCTAAGTATGATAAAATGATATAAATACCCATAAAAGTTGACTTTTCTTTGGCTTGTGTTCAAGGGCATTTTGGTATTTTGCTTATTTTCAGGTTAGTTTAGGGGTAATTTTATAATCTAATAAATATAAATAATATTAGACATGTGAGTACGTGGGCAACCTCTTCATCCTTTTGTTGACCAAACACAACTTTTGTGATGGCGTTAGAATTATCTTAGTGACTTTTTTGTTATGAGACAACGCACGTGGCCAATAATCTTCTGATTTGGCGTTGATAATTTTTTTTTTTCCTCAATTTTCACGCATGTCATTTTAAATTTCAAAACAACCTTTTAATTTTTTATTTATTCGGATTTGGTTTGTGTTGTTTTTATTATTGCTTGTTTTATTTAGAATAACTTATAAAATTTGAATTCTTTTTTAATTTCACCTCTTTTTATTTTTTTCATCTTTCAAATTTTGTCCCCATCATTTTTTATTGCTATTTTTTTTATTTGAAATGAATTTTTTAAATAGATTTTTTCTACAATTTTATTCCCCTTAAGTTTTTTTGTCCTACCATATTTAATCTAATTCTTTTGATTATTATTTTTTTAACTCGGACAATTTTTTCAAATTGATTTTTTTTTCTGATTTCATCCTTCAATGTTAAATTAGTTATGAATTAAACTTCTTGATTGATTCAGGTCTAGGATTTCACAAGTTGCGAGTGTTAAAGATTAACCAATGTTTAAGAGATTTGCTCGTTTTTCTCTCTCCTTTCTTTAAAGCTTATTTTTTTCAGTCTCATCACCAAACATTTATTTAATTAGAGATCGAGCTCTTTTGAATTTTTATTTGCTCTCTATAATTCTTCTCACTTATTTAAAAAATAACTCGAGTTATCTCAATTCTTTTTATTTATCACTAATTTTTAAACTTATGTTTTTTTAGAGATATATTTTTTAATTATATTAAATTAATTGATTAAATGTAAGTATGGGATGATCACCTCATGATATTTTAAATGATGAAATAAAAAAAAGTTATTGGATAGATATCGTTTTATTGGCACGAATAATCGTTTGATTAAATAAAAAAATTATGAAAAGAAACAAAATTACTAAATACGGCTGGATACACATTTCGTGTTACAAGATCAAGTATCTTAATTTATATTTATCTTTTAATTTTCTTAGTTTAGCCTTTACTTGTAATTAACAGCTTTTACTTGCGTGAATAATTCTTAATTTATTTAATTAAATATATGCATCATTTTTTATTTTTGAGAACAAGCATGATCAAATAACTGGTTGATATTAAAAAATTTTATATATATAAAAAGAGAAAAAAATTGATTAAAACAACAATACACTCCATTTAACAAGATCAATTCCGAACCGCCAGGGAAATAAAGACATTGAATTCAGAAAGTAGAGAAGCAAGGGATAAATCCTTAAAACAATTTGGAAAACGAGAAATAGATAAATTGAACTTTTAAAAGAGTTCGAAAAAACAAGGATAAATATCTCTCAAGTCTCAACAGTCAACTGTTTTTTTTTTAAAATGTGAAGAACGAACGATAAATATTTTGAATAGTTGAAAGTATTTTTTTGGGAACGTGGTGTAAATCATGTTATATAAAAATTTATTTATTTTTTGTTAAAAAATAATTTTTTTATATGTTTTGGATCATTTTGATGTGCTGATCTAAAAAATAATTTTTAAAAAATAAAAAAATATTATTTTGATACATTTCAGTATAAAAAATATTTTAAAAAACAACCATAACCACACTTTTAAATAATAATAAAAAAAGTTAAGCAACTAAGCTAGTCGAATAGAAAAGGAGAGAAAGCACGAGGAAAAGCTTAGTGAATTTTTAGAAGGGAGGAAGAGAAATGGAAACATTTCAAACCAGAATGAAATGATAGAAGAAGAAGAAGAAGAATCATCCATGTTTATCATGCTCTGGTAATATGAGTTTGGATCCCAATAACTCCACGTAAAAAAAATTGAGATTCAAAGTTCTTAAAAAAAAAAAACTAAAAAAGTTTTCACATTTTAGAAATGAAAGTAAAAAAAATTGTTGCCAAACAGTTATCACTAGCTCTTGTTCGTTCTTTTGATTTTCTGCTATACTTTATTTTTACTTTTTTGTTTGTTTCGTTTTTTTCAGGTAAACTTTGTTCCTTTTTTTTTTTCTTTGAGTGTTTTTTTTGTCTTATCTAAATATCTCATATTTTTTTAAAGGGGGTGACTAGTCTCGTTTAAGGTTCGTGGCTGTCCCTTCCAATAAATGCATTTTCTGAAAATCGAACTTATGTTTTCATTCTTATAGAAATATAACAGTGTTTTAACCGCTAAATCAACACTTTATTGGTTCCTTTTAACGTTTTCTTTTTCCAATCTCATCATTTATTATTATTTTTTAATTTTTTTAATATGTCTAGAAAATTTAAACCATGAAGTCTTTAACAATCAATATATTATTATTTTAATAATTTTTATTTTTTTAAAAAATTTTATTTATTTAAAATTGGTTTTCATAATATATTCTAATTTGATTTATATAATATCTGACATGCAAATTTAATAAGTTAACCATGAATTAATTTAATATATCATTATTTTTATATTTTATTTTTTAAAAAATATTTTTTTTAATTATTTTTGTTTAAAATTAAAACTATATTTTTATCAGATGTGAATTGCTCTATATCTATTTGCTTGTTTTTTTTAATCATCTAAATTGTTTTTGTTATTTTTTTTTTTAATTTAAACCATATATTTTTTTATCAGATATCCGAATTTCCTCCGGGTCTATGTGCTTGTTTTTTTCTACGATCTAGATTTTTTTTGTTTTTTATCCTAACCGCAACGGGATTTAACCTAGAAGCATCTAGTCTCACCTGATTACCCAAAAGAGGAAGTACCAGTTGGATCATTTGGTCATGGTGCGTAATGAATAATTCTTTTTTTTTCAGAGAATTTGGAGAATATCGAATGATATCATGGATACGAGGAGTATAATAAAAGCAAGGGGGGAGTGCCTTGCTGTGAATTACAGAGGAAGGAAAGCGGAAGGAAGGTCATGGTGGCATACACGTCATTGGTGAACGGCTCACGCTTTTGTACTGCTCGTGTCTACAACACACCAAGCATTAGCAAGCGGGCACCAAGGGACGGACTCTTTCTTCTCTCTTCTTCTTCCTCCGCAGTCCTCAATAACAACACGTCGTCCTCTTTTCCACTTTCCTTTTGTTTTATAATTTTTTAAGGTAATTCCTTTCTTCTTTCTTATTATCTCTTTCAAGAACTAATTGAATTTCTTGCATCTCCATCTGCTTTTAATCAATCAAGATAATATTATAGTAATATTCTTTTTTTAGTATTTTTACTTTACCAAACTAAAAAATAAACCACTTACAAGTCTTCATCTTCATCTTATTATCATGTGATATGATATGGTGGTTATTTCTTTGTTTTGCTCACTAAAACACCAGGACAAGAAGAAGGCAAGGGGAAATAGCGGTTGTTTGCTTTGCTTTGGTTTACCAGATGGGCAACTGCTTAGATTCTTCTTCTGCTAAAGTAGATTCCACCCAGAGCTCACATAATCCTGGTAACATCACCTTTGCATTTTGTTTTTCTAGCTTTACTGTCGTTGCATCTTCTAGCTTTCTTGGATTTGGCCTTTCATTTTTTTCCAGCTCAGATTCATTCAGTTGTTACCCGCAACTGCTTTTGGCTTACCGTTTGTGAAGCAAAAAGAAAAGAACCCTTTTAAGCTTTCTGTGTGATATATAACTTTTGTCTATCAATTCTGTTTTACTTGATTAGTATTCGAAGTGAACCCTAATGTTATTTGCTGTTTTTTCATTTTTGGGTTCTTCGTCTACTTTAGGATAATTCGATGCGGACGGTTCTCGTCATTTTAATGTGTGTGATCTTTCTTTTAAGAAGCAACTTTGTGTCCTATACCTGTGATTTGGAACATTTGCATATGATTTTGGTTGGCTGACTAGAGTACAATCTCTGTGAAGAACGGTGATAAATGAATTTAAGTGACTGTGTCCAACTTGATAACTGTGCGTGTTTACTTCGTGCCATTACAACAGCGAAGGTAGGATCCACGTAGAATGAGACATGGCTTTGCACTTAAATTGTGCTAAGTAGCATTCCCTTTTTTCCCTTCTTTTTCCTCGTAGTTATTTTGAAGCACATTTTAATTGCAAACAATTCACCTTCTGAACGATAGAGTCAAAAGGGATATGTGCTGTTAATATACGTGAAAGACTATTTTTTCAAACTGTTTTGTACAGTTCGAAGATTTATAATGTCATCATTGGAAAGCATACTGTATTGTCCAAGGATTTCAATTAGAAGCTTAAAGAACTTGTTTTATTAACCTTGACAGCCTGTGTAGTTTTGATGGGTGCAATGCTGGAGATTGATAAACATACTGTATAGGTATATATATACCACACCAGTAAAATCTTGATTCGTTTATCTCTTGCTACTACCAGGAGCCTCAAGAATTTCCAGCAGAACCAGCCATTCTTCAGTTCCTTCTAGTCTGACCATCCCATCATACAGTGGAAGGAGCAGTGAATGTCTTCCTACACCAAGGAGTGAAGGTGAAATATTGTCATCGCCAAATTTAAAAGCTTTCTCATTCAATGAGCTAAAAAATGCTACCAGAAACTTCCGTCCCGACAGTCTTCTGGGTGAAGGTGGCTTTGGCTATGTTTTCAAAGGATGGATTGATGAACACACTCTTACTGCTGCAAAGCCTGGATCGGGAATGGTTGTTGCTGTCAAGAAGCTTAAACCTGAAGGTTTCCAAGGCCACAAGGAGTGGTTGGTAGGTTTTTTCTCTTATTAAATTTAGTAGTTTTTCAAACTGAAGTGTCCTTTCCTCACATACTAATAGCTGGCTGGTATCAGACAGAAGTTAATTATCTCGGCCAACTTCATCATCCAAATCTGGTTAAATTGATTGGATACTGCTTGGAAGGTGAGAACCGGCTTCTGGTCTATGAGTTCATGCCTAAAGGGAGCTTAGAGAATCATCTGTTCAGAAGTAAGTAATCCAATGCAAAGAATTAATTTGGAAGCCTCGTGTGCTATAACTTGTCCCCTATATGCTTGTAATGCTTGTACTTGAAAACTTGACCCCTATGCTTTGTGTTTGCTGAGAAATAGAAATTAACAACCTTTCCCCCTCTTTTGTTTTAGTTCATGGAATAGAAATAAATGAATCTGTTTAACTTGTGCGGTGAATTAATTTGTTTGCTTCCATGGGGAATAAAATGACAAAAATTTAGGACCACAAATTTTTGTTTCCTCTGTTAGATATACAGCCAGATATGAGGCTAGTTATGTCCTTTTTTCTCTTATCTATCTCAGACTGATCCTTTTGGTTAATACCAGCCACATCGAATTGGAGACACTGTCTACTAAATGAAATCAGGTTTCTCCGTTCACGCTATAGTTCTTCAGTTGTCAATGAATCATAGGCTATACAATCAATAACCCTTAGGCATAATTTACCAGCCACTCACCTTTATGGATATGTTTCTGTGTTAGCAACAAGGATGAGTCAGGGACTGTGATTCGCCAAAATTTCTTGGGACATTCCTCATTTAAATGGATATCATACACTCCCAATTTTTCCCTGGGGATCAAGGACGAGTTGGCTGCCCATATGAATATCTGAGGTACGGGGATTTGAAACTTCTATGTGATATGGGTTCACATAGTCTATATATTTAAACAGGCGCAATCACTAAAACCTTGATTCAGACTTGGGTTTTTGCTAGTGATTTTATGATAATAGGTGCCAAAGTGTCATATGTATTTTTTTTTGGAAGACTTCTTGAGCCACCTTAAGGGAAGAAATTTGTTTCATTGCATTTTAATTTCACATCTATTCCTATTTCCCAAGATTTTGATGCAAGCTGTGATGCATCTTTACTTCTTTCCCAAGGTTTTGATTCTTGCTATAACGCTCAGACAATTTCGCAATTTTTTTTTATATATCTCTTATGAGATTTTACCATGACTTTCCCTGTCCTATTGTCATAAACAAGCTAACAAGCAACAATATCTGGAAATTATGGAAGTCCTTGTGCGTGCAACTATGAAAACTTGGTAACCTTCAATTCTGTATATTGTTTTATAGGAGGACCACAGCCACTTTCATGGGCGATAAGAATCAAAGTGGCCATAGGTGCTGCCAGAGGACTCTCTTTTCTTCATGATGCAAAATCACAAGTCATATACCGTGACTTCAAGGCATCTAATATTCTACTAGATGCGGTATGCTTAATAAGGGCATGAATTAATAATTTTGTTTCTTTAGAAAAAAGAACATAATTTCTCCTTGTCACTAGCCTGTACCAGTAATGTCATCCCATTGGATTTAATAAATTTTCATTGCTAACGATGCATTGGTTTGCAGGAATTTAATGCAAAACTTTCTGATTTTGGTTTGGCCAAGGCAGGCCCTACTGGTGATAGGACTCATGTGTCCACTCAAGTTATGGGTACTCATGGGTATGCAGCACCTGAATACGTTGCTACAGGTCTGTAAAATGCCTGTCCTAATTAAAGGCTTTTGCTGTTTCGTTCCACTTTTGAAACCAGTAATGATTTATGTTAATCTCTTGCCATTGTGCTTCTGAACTAGGTTAGTATTTGTGATAAAACAGTAAGGCGTCTGATTGTTTTGCTATTTATGCTAGACCATTTTAGCCATTCTTATCTCTGATGACCATGCTGATGCTTCTCGCCCTTCTAGGTCAGGCCTCTTCTGTAATGACCGGGTTTCTTTCTATTGTCCAAGTGGGGGAAAGCTTGATGGTTAGAGAAAATGATTGGTCAGTTGACATTAAGTAAAAATGCCATGTCACTATCCCCGGAGAAGAAGCCCGGCTATTACCTGAAAAGATCCAAGCTTTAAAGGGACTGAGCTCTCTTTCTTTGTATATTTGCATGTTTGAGTGGGGTCAAATCTTTGAAACAGCAACTATATGCAAAAAATGATGAATGACTCCCTTTGGTGGGACTATAACTGATTTACAGGCATATCATTAGCATCGGTTATGAGAGCCCATTACAGTAAAGCACTGCTTCATTTAAACATAGTTGTTGAAAAAGGCTGGATTTCATTATCTAACATGAGTGTATCTATGGTCAACATCTTTAGTGTTCACTTGGAACTGATCTTGTACATGCATGTTTTTAAATATTTCTTGCTCAGGGAATTCCTATGTCATGTTTGTGTGTAACAAAGCTTCCATTTCTGGACAGGTCGGTTGACAGCCAAAAGTGATGTATACAGCTTCGGGGTTGTATTGCTGGAATTCCTGTCTGGGCGACGCGCTGTTGATAAATCTAAGGTGGGTGTGGAGCAGAATCTGGTAGACTGGGTGAAACCGTATCTGGGTGACAAAAGGAAATTATTCCGAATTATGGACACCAAATTGGGGGGACAATATCCTCAGAAAGGAGCCTTCATGGCTGCTAACCTGGCTTTACAGTGCCTAAGCACTGAAGCTAAAGTCAGGCCTCGAATGTCAGAAGTATTAGCAACACTGGAGCAAATTGAATCCCCAAAAGGTGCAGTTAAAAACATCCAATTAGAGCATCAAACAGTTCAGACTCCTGTCCGACAGTCCCCAATGAGACACCATCGCTCTCCTGTGATTCCAACGGCCAGTGCCTCCCCGCTGCCATCCCACCACCAATCTCCACGATTACGATAAGCAGATAGTTATTTGTAAAATTCTTTTTTTATTTGCTCCTGTATTTTGTTCTTGTAAAATCGAATGTGGGTGTGTGCACTTTTGGATTAGAAACACAGATACTATCACTTGTTGTACGGAAAGAGGGTCGTAGAAGGTTTTACAGCCAGGCTTAAACCTGCTACATCTTGTTGTTGTAGCATAGATGTGCGTTTCTCACCACAGTAATCCATGTCCTATTCAACTGTAATTACTTAGTTATTGGTTATATGAGCTCTTTGATTGATGCAATCTGAGTTTAAGTTTTGTTATCATCCTCAAACGTGTTGATCAGCAGAAGATAAGAGTGGGGAATGTACACCTGAGTTGAAATCGTTACGAGACTTGAAATTAGTGAAGCTCAAGAAATCATCAGTCAATACAAGCATTCTTATCAGGGGAGTTGGTTAAAATATTTTTATTCTGTTTTTTTTTTCTATTAAAGAGTTTATATTGCAAAATACAAATAAATCGAATAAATCTTCCCATCTGCTGATCCCACTCACTATACCACCTCTTTATCTACTCATTTCTTTGTATTTAAATAAAATTCTCTTCTATTGCAAAATACAAATAAAATCCATACTTCTAAAGAGAATCCATGTATTTTGAAATTAATGGTTGAAGTATAGACGAGGATAAAAATCAATATAAATACTCAATTAGTCAAATTTTGGCAACTCAAGACTTTCAATTAAAAAACAATATAAACACCGATTCTATTATCATCAAGAAGTGAATTTACTGTTATCTCCTCGCAAAATACAAAATAGTACTGTACCCTAGAATATTGCTTGTTTTTTGTTTTTTATTTTTTATTTTTATTTTATTTTTTAATATTAATATTAGATTTACTGAAAATTAAACTTTATAATTTATTCAATTTGTTTTTTTTAGGTCTGTCTTGGTCTCGTGACCCGGATCGTGAATTTAATGTGTTAACCGAGTTGATTAAGGTTATTTATTTATTTTATCATTTAACGTTGGGTTGATTGAGAATTGAGTTTCATAATTTTTTTTAGTTTGTTTTTACAGGGTTTTCCTAGTTACATAACCCAAATAGTAAGCTTGACAGGTTAACTCGGATTGATTTGAGTTGTTTTTTTGTGTTTATTTTTTACTTGATTTATATTCAATTTTATTCTTCAATATTAGGTTGGTTCGGAATTGTATTTCATAATTTATTTTCTACATGATTATCAACCTTTCATTATCCAAGTCATGGATTTACAAATTAATTCTGGTTGATTTAATATGTTTTTGTTTTAATATTAAAAAAATATTTTCCTAATTTTTCTTGGAATCAAAATATATTTATTGAGTTAATTAAGTAAGATTGAAGTTATATTAAGAACTTGATATTAAATGTTTTTCTATTAGAATTTTTTAGCAATGTTTAAATATGTTTTTTATATTAAAACAATCTGATCCAATAATGTATCGTGTGCAAATCATCTAATAACTAGCTACTTCATATGTCTAATAAATAGGGCAAAGGTGCTCAGATAATAATTTGTCGTTACAAACCTTTCAATTAAAAAAAATTAATTGATGCAAAATATCACAGTTAACATAATTTTATGTTCAACTTATTAAAAACAACTCGGGGAGAGAAGGGGAAAAAAAAGAAGAAAAAGGAAACAGGGTTACAAGACAAATTCAAAATCAGCGGGGAAAATGATGGAAAGTTTGCAGTGCACCATACTTCGATGCTACTCCATGTTTTATAACTCGACACTCGTCCTCCTCCTAATCCTTGCTACATAAACCCGACGCTGGATCCTAATCGTTGGAAGTTAGACCGACACCCCGGAAATCCCCTTTCACCCGCCCAAATTTGATCCTCTCCCTCTCTCTAATCTCAGATCTAATAAATAATCCAAGTTATTCTAAAATTAAATGCGTAATTGTTGGTAGAAGAAGATGGAGTCGGCACCGATTCGGGTACCGTACCGGAAACTTAAGAAGGAGATAGAGGTAGAAATGGTGAGTTTGGAAGTGGAGTCGTCTCCTTCTCCTTCTCCTCCTCCTCCTCGAATCCAATCTCCTCTTAATCCTAATTCTAATGGAGATTTCAGATCTCAAACCACCAAACATCAAATAAGCTTCACCACTCTTGTTCTCAGCTGTACGGTGGCCGCTGGCGTTCAATTCGGCTGGGCCTTGCAGCTCTCTCTCCTCACTCCCTATATTCAGGCAACTCCATCATCTCGTCTTGCAACTACTGCATTTCTCTATCTATACTAACTAGTACTTGGGGGGATTTTTGTTGCAGACACTTGGGATAGGACATGCTTTTTCATCCTTCATTTGGCTCTGCGGTCCTATTACAGGCCTCGTGGTAGGTCATGATGCCTAATGATCTTTTTGTTTGATTGAGATATCTGAATCAGCTGATGAAACCGGAATCTAGTTTAGTTTATTCATCTACTTCTCCTCTTATTTTACTATGTAACTTGCCGCATCATGCATGAAAGGTGTTTGCATTTGGAAGATGCCTTAGGATGAATTTGAGTTGGTCAGACGACGGAACTTCTTGGGGAGATTTTACTTGCTCATTAATCAATCAATCAACTGATCAATTATTAGAGCTGACTTGATTCCAGTAGTTTTCATGGCATTTCAAGAGAAAATATCATACTGATACTGTGTTCATTGATGATGTTATGTGGTTATAAATTGTGCTCGCTACAAGTAGTTAATTGTTTCTTCAATTTCATGAACATTTAATTTAGGCTTGCATCAGTTATTGGGGTTTTGCCTCTCAGGTTCAACCTTGCGTTGGTATTTGGAGTGATAAATGCTCTTCAAAATTTGGAAGAAGACGCCCATTTATTCTTGCAGGAGCACTAATGATCTCTATTGCTGTAAGTGCTATTGAATCTAATTTTTATCTTAGTTTCTAATATTGCTAATTGCTACTATAACTTCATGATCAAAACTAAATCTTGTAAATCTAGGTGATAATAATCGGATTTTCCGCAGACATTGGATATGTGTTAGGGGATACAGAGGAGCATTGCAGGTTTCTGCTGCCTTCACTTTAGTTATATTTTATTTCATGAATATTGTTTCAAGACTTATCTACTTATCTATGGAACTGAAGTAAATTCAAGGGCACTCGAATGAGGGCGGCTTTTGTCTTTGTTATTGGCTTCTGGATGCTGGATCTTGCTAACAATACAGTGCAGGTATGGCATGTTGTCATGACTATCTTGAGCTTCCTTATCACTGCTGTATGGAAAGTATGTTGAGAAATTGTAATGATTAATCACCATGGCACCATCTGCACATCCTAGTAAACAATGAGTTTCTTTTTGTTTTTTTAGGGACCAGCCCGTGCACTTCTGGCTGATTTATCAGGTGCCATTTTGTCTTTGTTTCTAATGAACTTTATTATTTTGTTCAACTCCTAATGGAACCTGCTACATTTCCAACTTCTGTATGTTTAGTAGTTGACAACAGATTCTTAGCACTACATGAACGAGGGTTGTTAATGCAAAACCTAACTAGATGAACTGTTTACTTTGTTTTAGGTCCTGATCAACACAATATATCAAATGCTGTATTTTGCTCATGGATGGCTGTTGGAAACATTTTAGGATTTTCAGCTGGTGCTAGTGGGAGTTGGAGCAGGTGAAAATTTTCGTGTTTACCTATGGAAAGTTTTCCAATTTTCTAGAAAAAAATTATAGGAAATAGAAAACTATAGAAAACAGGTTTGCTAAATGAAAATGAAATTTGTTTTCTTGGGAACCCATGTTTTCTATTTCTCCAGTTGTTTAGAAAACTAAAAAACATCAAAAAGTTGTTTTCCCAAACTATCATAAAATACTAGGGCTTTGTTTGGTTCACCTTCTTTTTTATGTTCATTTCTCTTATTATTTTTAATATAAGCCAAACAAAGCCCTTTGTTTTTTTGGAAACTTTGTACTTAATAAACATCTTAATTTCCATGGAAAATCTTATTAGAATTATTAAGAAAACTAGAGATGGAAATTACAAAACTATTTTCTGAAAGTAAACATGACCTGTTATGCTAATGAATATACATGTGCTCTAAATTTCCTCCTATCCTATTTTTCATTATTATTGTAACTGACCTTTGATATTGTATGAAATGAATGCCACCTTGTCCTATTCAACTCCTTCTGTATTAAATTTTTATTCTATCATCACTAGCTTATACAACTGGATATTAAGTTGATTGGTGTGTCTAATGTTTCTATTCTAAGCAGATGGTTTCCTTTCTTGATGAATAGAGCTTGTTGTGAAGCTTGCGGAAATCTTAAAGCAGCATTTCTCGTAGCAGTAGTGAGTTAATTTATCCTTGCATCTAGGTCAATACTTTGTTGTGCTATTGTTTTGGTACATGTAAATTGCTTGCGATGTTACATCTGTATTGCCTATTCATTTTTGTTCTTTTTATGCTTACACCTCATTAACTTCTACAACATTTTTTTTTTGTTGATTTGCAAGAATTGATTTAATATATGCTTGGTCCTCTAAACGTTTTCCTTTGCAAGTTCATGAGTCAAGTAAAATTTCTGAAACTATTCCAATATTGGGCCACAGCATAAAATATTTCTTAACCCGATCTCTTTAGAAAAACGGTCCTTTTTGTCTCATGTTAGTGTAGATTTTCTCATGAAATCAAGCCAAGCATTTTTCTTTTGGCTAGATCCAATGTCTTCGTAGAAAGGAAAACAATACACATTTTTCTTCTTGGGAAGGAGTGGGTAAACTCTATTGTTTGCAGCTTTCTAGACCTTCAAGAAAGAAATGAGAAAGAAAAGGACTACCAAGGCAATCTCAAGGTTCATGGCATAAATTTTATTAGGGTCAAATGTATGCACTTTGTTATTTGGACCATTTAAGTCACTTTGGCAATAGATGTCCAAATTTTAACATTTGTGTCGTGGTTTGCATTAGCAAAAGCCTTAAGACTTTCAGTTGGCAATTTGGCAGGAAAATTATAAATGAAATTTCATGGTTGCATCTCTCTCTCACTCCCCTCTACACCATCACTAAACTGATGGAATAAATGATCCTAGGAACAAAGCACAATACCGTGGCTTTAAATTTTGAACCTTGTCACTGAAGTGAAAGTGGGATGCACTTTCCCGTCAATTATACTTTGGATTAGCTATTATCAGTTCATATATCATATACACTTCGCAAATTAAAATTAAAACATTGATAAAAATACAAAGCAATATATAAATTGAAATCTAAATGGAATACAAGAGTAAAAATGACATGGGAGACCCTTTGAGATATGGCCACTGTTCAATGATTGTTTGATGCAGTGCTAGAAGGATTATTATCAATTTATTTGGAACTTCACTAGTTTAAGAATTTTACTTTCTTTAGGAAAATCTTCTTAGAATAGTTAGTGATAAGTAGGATTTTGTTATTATTAGTATCAGTAGAGAGTTTTTATTTTTCTTTCCTACTTTGAATTTGAATCTTTAGGGTTATGGTGCCCTTATATAAATGCACATATCTCATGTATAAGGGATGCTATTTTATGGCAATGAATGAGGATTTCTGTTTCAACTTCGAGAGTGTTTCCTCTAATTTGTATTGAGGTGCATTCCTTGTGCAGGGTGGATTCCTCTTGTTTATCCTTTTCAATTTCCTTTTGTTCTACGTTACTCATAGATGACTAGCTCACATTTTGAAAACAATAGCACGAGGCACATAGAATCGCATGTGAATCAGGACCATTTTGCAAGGCTAAATACTCCTAGGTGACCAGTTGCCTAAGAGTACCTCTAGGGAAGAGTATTTGTGACTAATGTTGTTGTACTGATCTATTTCTCCCCAATGATTTAATTCTTACAGAGCATGTCCTATATGAATCATTAAATCAATTGCAACAAGCCCTGTTTGAAGAGGTTTAAATATGGAATATAAGAATGCCTCAAAATAATATCAAGAGTGGGAGATTCAGAAGCACAATAAGCCAGTTAGAAATATCATGGAATCCCTCATTCCCAGGGGATGTTTCGACACCAAGGAACTTGTGCTTGTGTATATGCAATTCTTGGCTTGGGACAATGGAAAAGAAACAAATTTCTCTTATCACTGATCAGTATCAATGACCAGGATGGAATGAACCTTTTGCACTATTCTTGGAAACCTGTACCCTTGATGCAGTCAGTTTTGAACAAATTCAGTACCTAGTAGTATGATTTGTGTGAGCAGTGGATAGAGAGCTCTTACAGGAGTCCCACTCACCCCAAAGTTTTTTGGATAACAATAACACAAAAATTCTGTAAATCATAGATGATGGGGGATTTTCCATTCTATTGCTGCATACAAAATCACCAAGTTTGGTCCAAGTTCTTCACATACAGAAGATGTTGCAGACTGCAATTATATAGAAGGATGCCCAAGTTTAATTGATTTCTCAAAGATGCAAAGTCCTGCTAGAATTATTTATTTATATTGTTTAAGCAAAGTTAGTTTCCATGCTGCTGGTCTCTTTACGATCTGGATACAAATTACATACACAGCTACACTGACAGGAGATGAACATAAATTTGGATGAAATGTGTGCAGGTCTTCCTCCTGTTTTGTACTCTTGTGACTCTATATTTTGCGGATGAGGTTCCACTAAATGTTAATCAACCACGCCATTTATCAGATTCTGCTCCATTGTTGAATGATCCACAACAAAACAGCCATGAACTTTCAAAATCTGAGTTTCACACGCCTGGTCTTGACAATTTGAGTGGGAACAGCACCGACCATGACTATGAACCGAGTATGAATTCAAAGCATGCCAACTCTGTAGGGGGTCAAAATGAAAATTTCAGTGATGGCCCAGGAGCTGTGATGGTCAATTTATTAACCAGTTTAAGGCATCTACCTCCTGGAATGCATTCAGTGCTTCTTGTTATGGCATTAACTTGGGTAAGCACTTCATTAACCCTGTATTGTTATTTCCAGGACTTCATGTTCCCTTCTGATTTCCTTTAGTCCAAACTCTATCGAGAATACATGTATTCCCTGATCCTGTAATGGTTACTTAATGCACTCTTTCCTTAATTTATTTGTGCTTATTTTCATTGCAATTATGATTTTACACGCAGTTGTCATGGTTCCCCTTCTTTCTTTTTGATACGGATTGGATGGGAAGAGAAGTTTATCATGGAGATCCAAAGGGGACATCTAATGAAGTGAAGTTGTATGATCAAGGAGTCAGAGAAGGTGCATTTGGTTTGCTGTTGAATTCTGTAAGAACTAAGAATTGAGCATTGATAGTTTCTATTTTGTTAAATACCATCACATGAACTGGGACCTAAGAAATCACAGAAGTTGAGAGACAATCAGGGAAAAAGAAAGCAAAAAAATTACAAAAGTCATGAGAAAAAAAAAAAAACAACCTTGAAGCCAATTGACATACGCGAACTGGATGTTAAGAGACTCATTCCAAATTACCTAAAGACACGTATCCCATAACTTCTAGCATTGTGCTTTGCAATAATTGAAGTATCTTGATTATCTCAACAACTATTTTTCTCATGTTCTGTTATGGTACAGGTGGTTCTTGGCATTAGTTCGTTCTTGATTGAGCCAATGTGTAAGAAGTTGGGGTCAAGACTTGTATGGGCAATGAGCAATTTTATTGTATTTGTCTGCATGGCAGGCACGGCTATTATTAGTTTGATATCAGTAGGTGAATATTCTGAAGGAATCGAACATGTAATTGGAGGGAATGCACCAATCAGGATAGCTTCCTTGATTGTATTTGCTCTTCTTGGATTTCCTCTCGCTGTATGTTCCTGTTCTAGTAGATTAACACTATTTTTTAATTTCTTCCCTCAAAAGCATGCAGTAATTGTTTGTTTGCTGCAGATTACCTATAGTGTTCCATTTTCTGTCACAGCAGAGTTGACTGCTGATACTGGTGGTGGGCAAGGTTTGTATAGATGTGTACTTTATCTGGCAATTATTTTTAATTCTTAATATGGCTATTGGTTAACCATATAATCCTGATGTTTTTTTCTCTTTGCCACGTTTCAGGATTGGCTATAGGAGTTCTCAATCTTGCAATAGTTATTCCACAGGTAGATGAACACCTTATGTATCTTTTTGTTTTACTGGTTTCAATACCTTTGGGATGAAGCTATTTCTCTGATAATAATGAACCAGCATCACCTTTTCTACTGGACTCCAGTATTTTTGTTGGATTTTGGTATATGCTATAACCATGTGTCAGTTTTGTCTTTCGGTGCGCAATTGATACTAAGCCGTGTTAGGTTACTGTACATTTGATTGATGAACTGTAACGTGCATACACTTTCCATGACACTTCAACATTCTTGCTTCTTCTCTGTTATTTCGGTTAATTCAGAATCTTCTGTAATTCCACTT
>Ga0307515_10011086_pt1 | contig 17156 bp, 13 predicted proteins | sample 17_EM_MG_FD_194513 | JGI IMG/M metagenome (GOLD analysis project Ga0307515, IMG submission 194513) | Populus trichocarpa ectomycorrhiza microbial communities from riparian zone in the Pacific Northwest, United States - 17_EM | ecosystem: Host-associated > Plants > Roots > Unclassified | place...
TAAATAAAAACTTTTCAAGTTTAAATTGTTATATCAAACTCTATAATAATACCAAAAAGTTTTTAACAATCCAACATGTTTTGTTTTCAAATACTTGTATCCAACATGGAGTGAAAGTGCTTGCTAAAGTAAGATAAAGTGGAGAGGTGATGGTGAATATTCCTTTTTACCATGATGGTGAAGATTTTTTAAATTGACGATTTGATGTAAAATTACATGTAGTTCGAAAAATATGTAAAATTATTTGAAAAGCTATTAAGCTGTATATGATATCAATTTGGTAAATTGATTAAAAAATTGCTTAAATTAAATAATATTTTAATGTAAATTATATTTTTTTTCTTAACCTTTTTATAAAAGTTTTATTGGTTTTTAATTTTACCATTCAATCTAAGTATATTGTGTGTTATTGTTTTTAATTTAGTCATCATTCTTTGAATTTTATTTTTTTATTTTTGTTGAAGTTAGTATTTTTTTCAATTTAACCCTCTAATCAAAAACTTATATACCTTTTCTTTTAGTTTCTTATTTTTATCATTGCCTTTTTTTGTAAAAGTTTAATTTCTTTTAAATCTAGTTCTTTAATTTCAATTCGTCATATTTTTTTTTTAGTTTGATCATTATTATTTTTTTCTTTCCTTTACTCTTTTGTAAAAGTTTTATATCTTTTCAACCTAGTCATTTAATTCCAATCTATATATATTGTTTTTTTAAATTTGATTCTTATTATTTTAATTTCTTAATTTTTTCAAAGTTTTTTTATAAAAATTTTATTGGTTTTAAATTTCACATTTCAATGGTGTTATTGTTTTCAATTTAGTTATCGTTCTTTTAAATTTAAATTTAATTTTTGTTAGAGTTATTTCATTTTCAATTTAACCCTCTAATCAAAAAATCGTGTATCTTTTCTTTTTTTTATTCTATTCAATTAATTTAATGCATGTGTTTATTTTTTTATCGTCTGATTAAATAAAAAAATTATTTTAATTAAGAAAATTAAATATCTTGATCTATACATGTCTCTTGATGTTTTCAATTTTTATTTTTAGTCATTGTTTATGATACTTTTCACTTATTAACACAGAATTCTCAATTTATTTAATTATATGTATTTATATATATATATATATTTTATTTTCACTTATAATTTTTTTAAATATAAAACGTGCTGAAAAAGTCTATATATAAATTTTTTTGTTGAGAAAAAAAATATAACCGGTAGTGAAATGCGGGTCAAATATCTAATAAAATTAAAGGAGTGTGTTTTATATTGTAGTGTAGGGTGTCTTTCAAAAGTGATTTTTGCTTAAAAATATATTAAAATATTTTTTTTTAATTTTTTATTATATTTTTAATATCAACACATAAAAATTATTGAAAACATTAAAAGAAAACATAAATTTGATATTTTTTCATGACAAACACACTTTTAAAATGTATCTAGACCCTATTTGATATTGTGATAGTAATTTTATTTTAAATGTGTTTTACTGGTAGATGTATTAAAATTATAATTTTTTATTTTTTAAAATTTATTTTTAACACAGATATATTAAAAAATATATTTTTTAAAATTTAATCTTTTAACGAACCACAGTTAACCAATTTCCGAACATGTTCTTAAACGCAGTAACACGGAGAAATTTCGCCGCCTCTCAGCCACTTCCTGTTTTGTTAGCCCTCCTGCTAAAACCTCAGCCCCTATCTTTCTCTCTCTAAAACCCCTCTCCCCCCTTTTTATACATCTACTAGCATACACCTACACACAACTAATAACAACAACAACATATAGAGCTGCGATTGGATTGAAGCTTTTTTCGTCACTTAATTGGTAATACTAATCAATAAAGAATGAATGTTTAGTTTATTTCCTTGATAATTTCCTTGCTTTTTAGGAACCCATTTTTCATTTCTTTCTTTCTTTTATGTTGGTTTTGATTTCTTTGATTTTTTTTTGGGTGTAGAATAGTGTTTATAGTGCAAAGTTTTGATTTTTGGTTATGGAATTTGATTGATTTTAATTTTTATTAACCCTATAGTTTAAAATTGCATGTGTTTTTGGGCTTTGAAATAGTTGATTTTTATGTTTATCAATGTGGGGTGGGATTTTGGTGTTTGTTGACTGGTCTCATCAGTTTTAAGGTGAAAGTGAAAATAGATTCATCAACGCTAGTTGGTGCTACAGGATTCAAGTTTGTTTATGAGTGTCCCCTGTGCGCGCGATAACTCAAATGGTTACTTTAGTTCATTTTGCAATGATTGAAACTTGAAAGCTCCTTTTGGCTTTAAAGCTACCAGGTTGGAACTTTCCTAGACAAGCAAGTGCAGGAGGATTTAAAGTCTTAGAACACTGTTTTCTAAATGAAATATGTATTCATTTATGCAAGAGTACTTACAGATGCACTCATGCACACACACATCAATGAATGATTGCATTCTCTTTTGTGCATTCGGATTCTTTGGTATATCGATGATGTTTTCAGTTTTCACTGAACTGGGTATTCTTTTCATTTTGAAAGCTAGTAAACCTTATTAAGTTGTCGAATTAGGAGGTGAAAATGGCTGGGAAATCTAATAAAGGGAGGAATCGGAGAGGGTCCAATAACACAACAAATTCTTTGGAGCCAGTGGCGTCATCGAATGCTCCTGTGAAGGATGACATAACTGCTTCAGAAGCTGTTGTAGCTACTCTTAATGAAGTATCAGCTGGGAGTGAATCAACTAATGGCTCCTCAGAGATAAAGGAATCTGAAACAGCAAATTCTGCTAGTGAAGCAAAGCAAGGTTGTTTTTATGATATTTTTTTTTGCTTTCCTAAACCTCATAGTGTTTCGCTAACGGCATGGTTTGGTAACATTACTATTTCTCTGCCAACCCAACCTAGTGAAACGGTTGCACCAATCATTTGTTGAAATTGAGCTTAATTAAATGCTGCATTACTGGTTTGTAATCTTTATCTTTTTTTTTGTCACACATCTCATGTGGTGTTTTCCCTATGAGTGCAGGTGATCTTCATCTTTACCCTGTCTCTGTCAAATCTCAAAGTGGCGAGAAGCTTGAGCTACAAGTGAGCTAACTTGTTCCATTTAGATATTTTATTGTTTTATAGCACTCTGTGCATTGGGTAGTACAGGTTTTTTCTGTCACCATTCTGCAATGCAGAAGTTTTTTTTCCCTCCTGCTCAAACAACTAACTAATGGCCTCAAGTTTTAAATATGCTCTTGCTCTTGGCACGTTATTTGCTTATTTATGTCAATCAATTGATAAATAATACAAAATCGCAGTTGAACCCTGGAGATTCTGTCATGGATGTAAGACAATTCCTTCTTGATGCTCCTGAGACCTGTTTCTATACATGCTATGACTTGTTGCTGCACACGAAGGATGGTTCCACTCATCAACTAGAAGATTATAATGAAATATCTGAAGTAGCTGACATTACTTCTGGTGGTTGCTCCTTGGAGATGGTCACCGGTCTGTTAGCATTGCTCTCTCTTTTGGTAGTAGAGATCCATTTATGGACGCTTCTAACATGGAAAGTTTTTTGGCAGCACCATATGATGATAGATCGATCAGGGCACATGTTCACCACACAAGGGAATTACTTTCACTTTCTACACTTCATGCTTCATTATCAACATCCCTTGCTTTAGAGTATGAAACAGCACAAAACAAAGCTCCGGGTTCAGGTGGCTTGTGATATTCATCCTAAAATCATTATCATTCTCCTTTAATTACTTATAAAGTATTTCTTAACCCTTCATTCAGTGCCAAAGATGTTCATACAATGCCTTTAATGTAGATACTGGAAAAACAGAGGTCCCTGAGCTTGATGGGATGGGATTCATGGAGGATGTTGCCGGCTCGGTTGGTAAATTGTTATCATTCCCAACAAAAGAAATCAAGTGTGTGGACAGTATTGTGTTTTCATCCTTCAATCCCCCTCCAAGCCATAGAAGGTCCAGCCCTCTCACTCTCTCCTCTGACTATTTGCACAAAAAATCCAACATTTCCCTTGGAGTGTGATTTAGCAAAATAATTTGTTTTTTTGGTTGCCTCTCCAGGCTTGTTGGGGATTTGATTTATCTGGATGCAGTAACATTGGAGGGTAACAGATATTGTGTTACTGGAACCATAAAGATGTTCTATGTCAATTCAAGCACAGGGAATGTCCTTGACCCAAGGCCCAGCAAAGCTACTTCTGAAGCAACAACCCTTGTTGGACTCCTGCAGAAAATCAGTCCTACGTTCAAAAGAGGTAAAGGAAGGCAATTGAGAATTTATATTTTATTTAGGCTTGAAGTTCATTTCTTAGTTCTGACTTTTGAATAATATGTTTCCTTGTGTGTTCCTATTTTGAAGCTTTTCGTGAAATTTTGGAGCGTAAGGGCTCTGCACACCCTTTTGAAAATGTACAATCTCTCCTGCCACCGAATTCATGGCTAGGATTATATCCAGTTCCTGGTTAGTTGAACTTTTGTATTCTATTTTGTATATTTATGGTATTTAGTTCCTAAAGCTGCAGAACACTGCTTTAACTTGAATGGACATTCTTCCTTGCAATTTTTAGTGTAAATCAACTAGCCAGGTATTTTGGCTTCTTTTAGATGGGGTACCAGCTGTACTTCTAATCTTGATTAGTTTTGTTTTTTTGTTGCTCACTCTCAAACTTGTCTAATTCCATCCAAACTTCAAACTCTTCTTTCATTTATGTCATTGCTTTGTTCATTTAGAAACATGGTCCACCTGTCATAGATTTTGAGGAAGTTTCTGTTGGTATTTTTCAAGTAAAGTAAGCTTTACCTGAAAGTTTATTTCTCTAAGTTGTGAATTATAATCTATGCCTCACATCATTCCTGGTGACAAATCTTGAATTCAAGCTTTGATAAGTTTTAATGAGGCATCCTTTATGGGAGTTGGGGAGGGGGGTGTTATGGTGTTGTAGCTACATACTGGTACAAAGCATTGTGGCACAGGAAGTCAGAGGAATAATTAAAGAACAGAGAGATGAAAAGAGGCAATTGGAGGAGAAAAGACTGGATGGAGGAGAAGGGATCTCCTTTTCCGAGTCTGATCAGTTTTTACCCTCATGGAAGCTATTCAGTTTCACATCAATAAGGCTTTTCAAGCTTAACAGCAATAACAACCAAAAGAAATAAGATAAAATCAACCTGGCTATGTATCTTCCCTGAATTCCTGTATCTGTCCTTTTTTTTATTCATACCTTGATTTTTTAGATAGTGGTTTTTTCTTCAGGATTAAATTTGGCTGAAATTACTTATTTAGGTACCATGTGATCATGTATATTTTCAGGCATGCAATGTAAGAACCGGCTGCATCAACTAATTAATTGTTCTGAAAAAGTTTTTGTCCTGAAAAGATAATTAGAATTTTATTTGGTGGTGAAATTTTATAATAAAATACATTGGATATATATGCTACTAAAATGAAGATCAATACAGAAGAAAAATAGGGTTTTGAAGTAGAATTCAAGGCACTGTAGCCCCAGTAGCATGTGATAACATGGCACCAAATATGCACTTTTGGATGAATTGGCTGCTATCCATAAAAATGACAGATCTGTGGAACTCAGTGGTTCATTTGACATCTCACCTGCATAAGCTTCATGGAATTTTTTGGGTCAGATCACAGACCTGATGCAGCCAGAGCGGAGGATGCACTAACTCTTTCGTATGGTAGTGAGCTGATTGGCATGCAAAGAGATTGGAATGAGGAGTTGCAATCCTGTCGAGAGTTTCCCCACTCAACTCCTCAGGAAAGGTATACTTGTCATATGTGCTACTACCTTTATAAAGTTATGCATGTTCTGTGCTGTTTTGTTTCTACAATGTACAATTTCTTTATATAGTTTCATCCTCTATCCCTTATCAGGGTGGTTTTGTTGCAGGATCTTGCGTGATAGAGCTCTCTACAAAGTGACTTCTGACTTTGTTGATGCAGCAATTAAAGGAGCTATTGGAGTCATCGGCAGATGTATTCCTCCCATAAATCCAACAGATCCAGAGTGCTTTCATATGTTAGTGGGACCCTTATAACTTCTGAATTTCTATTCCATCCTTGAAGTCAATGCTATTTGCCGGTTTGAGCATTGTGTGATGTATTCTGCATCTTTATGTTCTTATGAATGATTACGGGCTATGCTAGCTAAAATGCTATTTCTTTGAGAGGTTTGTGATCATTAGTAAACTTTTCCATAATATCTCGTTCTTGTTTATTCTTATTCTAGGTATGTTCACAACAATATATTCTTCAGTTTTGCTGTGGATTCAGACCTTGAACAGCTCTCCAAGAAATGTAATTCAGATGCTAGTTCAAAGACTGAGAACACTAGTTCTTCAATTAAATCATCTGAAAAGGCCACTACTAATGGGGTGAAATGTGATGGATCAACCGCAGAAGTGATGGAATTGCCTCCCGAATCTTCTGAGCCACAGTTGGCTGAGAGTGAACAAGCTACATATGCTTCGGCAAATAATGATCTGAAAGGCACCAAATCCTACCAGGAAGCTGATGTCCCTGGTTTATATAATCTTGCCATGGCCATAATTGATTACAGGGGTCACAGAGTGGTAGCCCAGGTGTGCATCGTAGATGCAATTCTTCTTTGTTTCTCGCATTCGCCCTCGCACTCAAATTCACATACGGAAACACACTCACATGCACGCACCACTTTTAGTCAAACATGCATGCATGCAGTTATCATTGAAGTTATATAAAAAAGGAATGCAATTTTAGGCAAATTGCTCTCTTTTGCTGCTTGACAAAATTGGTGTCTGCTTTTTCTGTCATCATAGGTTATATGATTACTTATTTGCTAAAGATTGCTCTTTCTCTCATCTTAGGGAAAAAAGAATAATATCGCAAATCCTAATCCATGTTGCATTTCCCATTGCATTGAACTTCCTGTCTTACTTGACAGCCAGTGGTCATTTTTGTTGTTCCTGTCTTTTCTTTTTTAGACTTATTTTTAATGTTGTTGGCCCTATTATCATCCCACTCTTCTTTTGAATTTTGTTTTAGAGTGTCTTACCTGGCATTCTTCAAGGGGATAAATCAGACTCTCTGCTGTATGGTTCTGTTGATAATGGCAAGAAAATATGCTGGAATGAAGATTTTCATTCCAAGGTGAGCAGAAATTTAAGTTGTCATTATGGGTTGATGGTAATGCATCATTAATTGAGAGCATCTTGTATTCAGGGTAGATAATTTTGTTATTAGTCCTGGGAAGTATGTTTGTATCTGGCACCAGCTAAATATCCTGGGCACCATGCTACATCCAAACATTAGTATGTTCTCAGATTTGTATATCACACACTTTCTCGTTAAGTACTGATCTCTGTGCGACTCAGGTGGTTGAAGCTGCCAAACGCCTTCATCTAAAGGAACATACTGTCCTAGATGGATCTGGGAATGCTTTCAAATTAGCTGCACCAGTGGAATGCAAGGGCATTGTGGGTAGTGATGACAGGTGAGGCGATTGATCTGCTGGGTTTTTATCTTTATAGTTTCTCTTCACTTCTATCACTTGGTGACCTTTTCTCTGTCTTCTTTATTGCCTTTTTTGTGTTATGGTAATGATTAATGGTGACACCATCAGTATGGGAACAGACTTACATGGCAGCTGATCCTTTCGTAGTTGTATTTTTTTTTCACTAAAATATGAAATGAAAATCAAAGAATAAATCAGCATTTGCATTACTGTGCTTCTATCTGTTTAATAAACTTTAAGCATCGAAGTACTGTTGAGTGGAGTTCGGTGGTACCACATGTTAACATCCATAGAATATTCATTCTTTTATAAGCGCTTGTTATGATTGGTAATTTTATTTCTTTTATCAGGCATTATCTACTGGACTTGATGAGAGTAACTCCTCGTGATGCAAACTATACTAGACCTGGCTCGCGGTTTTGCATATTGAGACCAGAATTAATCACTGCCTTCTGTCAGGTATGTTCGTGTGGACAAAATAATTTGGTAATCACCGGCTTATTTCTGCATGTTCATTCTTTTCTTTTTTTTAACGGCGAAGGCCGAAGCTGTGGCAAGGTCGAAGAGTAGACCTAAATCTGAGGGAGGGGTTCAAGTGGCTGCTGATTCTACAGAAGTTGCTGGTGCTGATAAGCAAGTTAAATCTGAGGAAGCTGCAGTGCCCATCAACAATCAAGTAAGATTGTTTGGCAACCTTTTCTTCACTTCTGGCACCATGCTCAAGCTAGAATAAATTGCACTTTATGAGGTTCATGTGATTGAAATGCATGCATGCAGGGGGTCATCTGGAGGGTTCCTATGCAATTGAAATGTTTGTTTGTTTTATTTGGTCCTAAATGCTGCAACATGACACAGTTGTGACTGAGGGTGGAACATTCTCTTATTATATCTGAAGCTATACATAGTTACAGTGTCATGTTCAAACAGTGACATATGGCTTCAGATTTCTTTGGAGGGCAAGTGTAAACTGAATTTTGTTATAAATGTCAAGTGCATTTTATTGTAATATGTATATGAACACTATTACCCACAAGTGTGTGAGCACTTATTTGAATCATGTGGCTTTTTGCGTTCGTCTTCAGGAGATAGCTAAAGAAGGGAAAGCTGACACTGTAGAAGAAAGTGCTCCTCCTCCTGCTGGAAGCTCTGAATCCCTTGAAGAAATACTTTTTAACCCTAATGTTTTTACTGAGTTCAAGTTGTCTGGGAATCCAGAGGTGAACATCTAACCTTTCGGTTTTCTTATTGTAAATCCCACTATCTATTTGAATTTGCTGGTGTTCTTAGTGACCAAATACCTTTGTTACCAATCGTGGCCCAAAAGCTGTTTCGGTAGCCACACAGTAACACTAAACAACTAGGAGTTCATATTCTTTTTTCAATTGCCATTTATCAGGAGATAGCAGTGGATGAGGAAAATGTGAAGAAAGTTAGTTCATATCTTGCAAATACTGTACTTCCAAAGTTCGTCCAAGATCTTTGCACACTTGAAGTCTCACCCATGGATGGACAGACTCTTACTGAAGCACTACACGCTCATGGAATTAATGTTCGCTACATGGGAAAGGTAAGCTTATACATTTATTTAATGCTCTCTAACATTTGTGCCAAGATTGTGACAAATTTGTCAAATAACAAGTTTTGTAGCTCAACTTAAATTTGATTTATTAATATAGTGATAGCAGAAGTCACTATTATTTAATCTGTTTTCTGTTATTACATTTGACGCAAATCAATGATTTCTTTAGGTTGCTGAAGGGACAAAACACTTACCTCATCTATGGGATCTTTGTTCCAATGAGATCATTGTCAGGTCTGCAAAGCACCTCCTCAAGGTGATCAGCTTTATCTGACCCCCTCAAATGCCACGTATTGCTGTTCTTTCTATTTTTCAAAAAAAAGGTGCTGACTAACTTTTGAAGGTCTTCAAATTAATGCAAGGCCTATTACCTGCATGTTGACAGCATTGTGTCTGTAGTGTTTTGGCAACTGGGCCACCCAGTTTTCTAAGAGAGGCATTTTGTAGTTCTCTAAAGTGTTTTCTTAGGATAATTTTGCTCCAGTTAATCACCAGTTAGTTGGTATTTGGTCAGTCCAGGCCAGGCATCTGTCTTCAAGTGATTTTGTTGCATGTGCAAACCTGTTTGGGACAGAAGCTGCTTTTGTTCTATCCTTTCTAATGCATTATATGTGCATCTTGTCATTAATTGGCAATAGATCTTTGAAGCATACTGTGGAAAAATGCTAATGTGCTGCAGAATACATCAATTAGATCAGTGACTCCATGTGGGGCCCACTGATCTAATGGATAGATTTTTTTGATGGATTTTTTTGGGGATGAGTCTCTGGTAGGCTGGACTTGTTATTAATTGTGCTTCATTTGCTGTTAAAATTTAAATTCTCCTATCTAGTTACGGGGATTGGTGGCTGTTTTGATTCATCAATTTCATTTTACATGGGCAAGAACAGCAAGCTGTAATTGCGTAATCAGAATAAGAAATTCTGAGTTTTCTTATTGGCATTTGCGGAGGACACTAAATATGAAAAAGTGCACACGCAGGCACATATATGTCCTTTAAACCCGTGCCTCTGGTACTAAGCGATTGCCTTTCTCCTGCCTTCTTTTTGTTCTGTTGATACAGGATCTCCTCAGGGACACAGATGATAATCATTTAGGGCCAGCAATCTCTCATTTTTACAATTGTTTCTTCGGAAGTTGTCAAGCTGTTGGTTTGAAAGTTTCAACTAATAATTCACCTTCAAGAGCAACAAAGAAAGTATGTCTGCAAAAGATTAATAGTCATAATTGTTTTTCAGTTACTTCCATCACACATTGTATTTGCTCCTAAGCTGTTATGAGCTATACTTCTTAAGGCCCCCATATGCTTTGTTTTCCCTTCTGACCATTCCATTTCCCAGATTCGATAGGTCGAATCTCACAGGAAGAGGAAGACTTGTGTTTAAACTTGAAATATTTTTCCTATCATATCTAATCTCTTTCATCAATGTTTAATCAACTGGTTTCTTATGTTGGAACACTTGCAGGAACAAGCTAGCAATCATTCTTCAAGAAAATCCTCTAGGGGCCAAACAAGGTGGAAAGGAGCATCTGCAAGAAAGAACCAATCCTCATACATGAATGTTAGCTCAGAAACTCTATGGTCTGACCTTCAGGAACTTGCAAAGCTCAAATACGAGGTATCTTTTACCATCATGTGGGTTATATAATTTGAGATTAACTTGAAATTGAATTAGTCCATTTTCTTACATGGCTTTTTATTTGACTTATGAGAAACATTGCGATTATCATTTGTAAGGGGGCATTATTCTATTACCTTAGCGCTAAAATATAAAATGCGAGTATAATATGCTGGATCTAATGTTCTCCTATGTATAGTTTGAGTTGCCAGAGGATGCGAGGTTACAAGTGAAGAAAGTCTCAGTTATACGTAACCTTTGCCAAAAGGTCCGTTTCAGTTCCTATGTCATCCATTCATATTGACATACTTATATTTTTCGATGGAGTTTTCACAATGATTGATTTTTGGTAAATGTCATTTCCATCCTGTGCTGCCTGGAACAGTTTTTTTTTTTTTTTTTGTTATAAGTATATTTTCATTAGTGGCCATAAATGCCCATGCTTCTTTTTTCTTCTACCACTGTGATCATGGTTTCCTATTATTATTATTTTCTTGCCAAAGAAAAACATTTTATGTTTGCCTTTGGGGTGCTAATTGTAATTATATTCTGGTACTTCAGAATAGACTGATGAATTTCATGTTGGCTTGTGGTTGACATTCTAAATGGAAAATGGTTTGTGTTTTCTGTGGTTCCCATAACAGGTGGGCATCACCATTGCAGCTCGCAAATATGATCTCCATACTGCAATGCCTTTCCAAATGTCAGATATCTTGAATCTCCAACCTGTGGTGAAGCATTCAGTTCCTCTATGTTCAGAAGCCAAGGATCTTGTGGAAACAGGAAAAGTTCAACTGGCTGAGGTATGTCCTGGACAAGGTTGCCTTCATTAGTGGCCTTGGATGATTGTACTGTGTTGATCCTTCAAGAATTAAATTCTTTGATTGGGATAATGTTTCTTCCAGAACAGTTATAGGTTTTTAGCTTCAAATTTAGTTGTGTTAAAATCCTATTTGAGCATGGGTTAAAATGGATTTCATCACACCATAATTTTGGTAAAGACAATATCTGAAAAAAAAACGGAATATTATTCTTTGGTAACCTATTTTCAAGTAGTATAGCCTTGCATGGTGGCAAGTTGCAAGCCTAGCATATGATCTTTGACTTTGTGGAATGTAAAAACATTTCAGAGAATATGCTACGTGTGTCTTGAAAGATGTTTGTGGTTATTTAATACTGTCGCTTTCTTTTGCTTCAGGGGATGCTTAGTGAAGCCTACACATTATTTTCTGAGGCATTTTCCATTCTTCAACAGGTATGTTGTTCTTTTTTCTTCATCCAGTTAGGAAGTCTCTGAGATAAATATCTTGACCATTTTTTTTTGTTTTCCATTTTTCAACAGGTATTTTGTTCTTTTTTCTTCATCCAGTTAGGAAGTCTCTGAGATAAATATATTGACCATTTTATTTTGTGTTTTAGGTGACTGGTCCAATGCATCGTGAGGTTGCTAACTGTTGTCGGTAGGTATTGTTACTCAATAACCAAACAATTCTTAATTTCTGATTCTGTTTCCTTGACTTTTTGTCAATGACATGTGAAATCATGCTTATTTTAACTATCTGAGTATACTTTGAAAATGCAAGGTCATCTACAATAATCAGACCCAACTTCAACTTGCCTTTTCTATTCAGCAGTGATTCTCTGTTTATTCTTTTGCACTTGAACTTGAATATTCAGGTACCTGGCCATGGTTCTGTACCATGCTGGTGATATGGCTGGAGCAATCATCCAACAGCACAAGGAGTTGATCATAAATGAACGTTGCCTGGGATTAGACCACCCTGATACTGCCCACAGGTGTCATTTCCTTGCCATTTTGCCCTTCGTACTAAGTTAATTTGCAGTGGTGTTGTTATTTTGCTGTGCACTGACAATTGTCTGACAAATTTGCAGTCTGAAATTCTTTGAAAATTGAGATATCTTCATTTCAGTTTCTGCATTCAACAGTTGGCAACCTGTTTAAAATTTGTTTGGTTGAATTGGCTCACTGTGTTTTTGCAATTATGCAGTTACGGAAACATGGCTCTCTTTTACCATGGACTGAACCAAACAGAACTTGCACTGCGGCACATGTCTCGTGCGCTGCTCTTATTGAGTTTGTCATCTGGCCCAGATCACCCTGATGTGGCTGCGACCTTCATAAATGTTGCAATGATGTATCAGGACATTGGAAAGATGAACACGGCTCTTCGCTATCTGCAAGAGGCCTTGAAAAAGAATGAGAGGCTTTTAGGAGAGGAGCATATTCAAACTGCTGTATGCTACCATGCTCTTGCAATCGCATTTAACTGTATGGGCGCATTCAAGCTATCACACCAGGCATGTTTTTGCTTGACGTTTCTTTAGTATTGATTTTCTCTGATATAGAGAAAGCACAGATGACTGAATTAGCTTTTGCTTGTGCACAGCATGAGAAGAAAACCTACGACATACTTGTCAAACAACTTGGTGAGGAGGACTCAAGGACACGAGATTCCCAAAACTGGATGAGCACATTTAAGGCACGAGAACTGCAGGTTGATGCAGTCTTTCAAGAATGTTATTTTACTCCTGTTTCTCAGTTTCTGAACTTTTAATATATTTTTATTTACAGATGAATGCGCAGAAGCAGAAAGGTCAGACATTGAATGCAACTTCTTCTCAAAAGGCGATAGATATATTGAAGGCAAGTGTTATTTAATTTTTCTTTGATTTAATCTGATGAGATGGTTTATTGGTATTTAGATGATGGATATGGCCATTTTATCATTTTTGTGCTTGTGGAAATGGTTCCCTGTAAAACATAAAGCATGCCCAAGCAGTTGTGCTAAAAAACGTTGTGCATTCATCAGAAATTCTTTGTTTTGCCTGATACAATTTTCTTCCAGTTTTGTGTAGTCCTTACATCTCTAATTAGTAATTACATGAATTAAGTTAAGTGACAAGATGTATAGTCTCTTTGTAAGTGTCTGCTGATGTCTATTGGAGACCAGAATTTCTGATGTTGATTTGAGTGTCAGGCTAATCCTGACCTGCTGCATGCATTCCAAGCTGCTGCTGCTGCTGGAGGATCTGGATCTGGGAGCTCTAGCAGTTCCATTAACAAATCCCTTAATGCAGCAATAGTTGGTGAAGCCCTTCCGCGAGGGAGGGGAGTAGATGAACGAGCTGCTCGTGCAGCAGCAGAAGCTAGGAAGAAAGCAGCTGCTAGGGGGCTCTTGATTCGCCCGCATGGTGTTCCTGTACAAGCTTTGCCACCATTCACTCAGCTCCTCAACATCATTAACTCAGGGGCGACTCCAGATTCCATCAACAACGATGAAGCAGGTGGAGTGAACAATGAAGCTAATGGACAGTCTTCTAATGACCCAGTAGATAAACAAAAAGATCAAACATCAGGGAAAGATCAGGCTCCTATTGGGTTGGGCAAAGGCTTAAAATCATTAGATGCCAAGAAAGAGAAAGCAAAGGCCAAAGTTGCAGCTTGAAGTTACGAGGCAGAGATTGGATTGATTGGTGGCAAGGCTTAAACAATTGGAAGTGTTCGTATGTCTTGCCATTTGGTGGGGGGGCATCCTTTCATAATCAATTACTGTGGTGACCAGCCGTCAACTACTCATAGAAACTGAAGAGTACCGAGGTGTGCCAAAGAAACCATCTGTATTCGATTTGTCCAAAAATCACCCTCGTGGATATAATTGATTGAGCATGCATGAGGATCATGAGGTGCAAGATAGATGATAAATGACATGTTGTTATGTAGGTACACTATATAAATTGATGATTAATTTTCCAGCAAGTTAGTTTTGTAACTTCAACTCAAAAATTAGTTTTGTAATTTGTTTGCAAGGGCTGCTTGCTCTTGGCACCCTTGCTCTGTAAGGGATAAAGCATTGCCACTTTTTTTTTAATTTTTTATTAATGAAAATAATATATTTTTTGTTTTATAGTAGCCTTGTGATGGAAAATAACACTGCTAGTTGCCGTTGCAGCGTGGCATACTGAAGGAATGGCGCCTGTTTGATGTTGTATTCGTTGTAATCGTCTTTTCCACGACGAGGGGTGGGTGTAACTATTTATTAGCCTCGTGTTTATTTGATACAGGTTTTTTTAACATGTTTTTAAATATAAAGAATTTTCAATCATAAATTAAAATATTTATACATGTATGAAATTAAATAAATTGATATTCAATAAAAAATAATAATTAAGATCAAGATATTTGAATAATGTATTCAATTATGTTTTGTTTATGAAAATAAATATTTTATCTAATCAAATAATTATTTATAGTGAATTGAAGAAAACTGTAAATCTTAATTATCTAATAATCTAATGTTGAATAGTAAAATAGAAAAAAATATTTTTTAAAAAAAACAGCAATGAAAAAAAAATCTAGGTCAACTAGAGTTAATCTGCTAATCCTGCAACTATAGATATAGGATTGAGATAGCCCCATAAAAAAATAAAGATCAATCTCTAAAAAATAAATGTTGAATCATAAAATAAATTTAAAAAAAAAATAAAAAAAAAACCAAAATTAACTTTTATTAACCTTCGAAAACCGTAATCATGGTCATGAGGCTAGGATTAATCGCATAAAAGGCATATAACAAAAAATAAAGCAAGATACTGAATAAGAAAATTATTGAGTGATGAAATTGAAAAAATAATTAAAAAAATAGCAATGAATTTTTTTTTTGAGTCAATCCATGTTAAATCACTAACCCCATAACCATAGAAATAAGATTGAAATAGCTCCACATAAAGAAAAGAAAAGTAAAGAAAAAAATCACGAAGATCAATTAAAAAAAAATAAATATTAAAAAATAAAATTAAAAAAAATTAATTTATAAAAGGATCTAAAAAAAGATCAAATTCAACTTGTGTTAAAAATCTCAATAAAAAAATATTGAAAGATGAAATTGAACAAAAAAAAACACAATAAAAAAGGATAAAAAAAATAACAGTATAAAGAGGGGACTAAATTCAATATAAAAATAAATTAAAATTAAATGTTAAGGGATAAAATTAAAAAAAAAATTCAATTAGTAAAAGGTTAAAATAAATCAAAAGACTAATTAAACCAAATGAAGAGCGACGGAATTAAAGAAAAATATAATGTCGAGGCTTGAAATTGAAAACAAAATTTAATTAGTAAAAGGTTTAAAAAAATCAAAAAAATAAATTAAATCAAATAATAAGGGATAAAATTGAAAAAAAATTAATAAAAAAAACAAAAAAAAAATAATATAAAAAAATAAAAATCAAATTAAATAAAAAAAATAAATAAAAAAACAACTTAATACTTTGACAAGAAAAAAAAGAGAGAGAGAGAGGGTAAAAAAAACTCATCAGAGGCAAGCCACCATTTCATCGCGTACATGTATCGTACCATTAGAAAGAGAATGTTGACGTGCTTCCAAACACCGCTATAAGAGATGCATGTGCCGCCTGAAAAGTGTGGACGACGCCTAGTCTCTGATGCATGCGTGGTATAACAAAAATAACAATAGAAAAATAGAAAAGTCTATAAAGCCCTTATCTGCCAATATAAAAAGACCCACCATGATTTAAGAGTCTCTGTTAATATACAAATATAATCTCGTTTCCCTTTTTCTGCCAACCTCCTCTCCCTCTCAAGTAACAATTCCCTGTAGCTGCTGTGGCTAATTTTCCACAGGCCGTAGGAGCCCCTCCTCTGCTGCTGAGTCCTGATTTCCGAGATGGAATCGTCGTCTAGAAAATTGTCCTGGGCTCATTCCTCCATTAAATTGTGGCTGGCTGCAGGTATTCGAATTCATGAAGGTATGGAGAGGATTATTTGTTATGATTTTCCTAATCTGATGTGAACGACTTGCATTAAACTTGATTGTACATGAAGTTCAGTTTTAACATGCTAAAAATGGGAGCAAAAAATATTTTGTTTAGGCAAGAAATAAAGTAAAACAGGATGTGGGATGATACTCCACGCGCGAGGTTAATTTGTTGAGTAATTTAAATCTCATATTTAAACACCTTTAAAGGTATTTAATTGTTAACTCATTCGTGTAATTAGAAATGGCAACGCTCTGCGAGAAAAAGCTTATCCCATCAGTCATCTCTGAATACATTTTTAAGAGCTTGAGTTCTCTATCCATCCTACACCTACACCTACACCTACACCTACACTACTTGGGATCATTTTCTTGAAGTCTATTAGCCATGCCTTTACAACATAAAACTGTGTTCTCCATAAATAAATTTATTAGATTTTCATTATAAAATTTAAAAATAAAATTAATCTATACAAAAGATTTTAAAAAAAATTATATATAAATCAGAAAAAATCTTTAAAATTTAAGCACATAACAAAAAAAAAATAACTATCATTTAAAAAAGATTTTTTAAATAAGGCTAGGCAACCTGCCCAACCCATGTCGTAAAGGCCCGTAAAATTAGGCTCTTAATTGTTTTTGGTTGCAACTA
>Ga0307515_10011087_pt1 | contig 17153 bp, 20 predicted proteins | sample 17_EM_MG_FD_194513 | JGI IMG/M metagenome (GOLD analysis project Ga0307515, IMG submission 194513) | Populus trichocarpa ectomycorrhiza microbial communities from riparian zone in the Pacific Northwest, United States - 17_EM | ecosystem: Host-associated > Plants > Roots > Unclassified | place...
GAGACAGGTTGAGGCGTTTGTGAAGGGAGAAGAGGAGAGGTTGAGTCGGTTGTGAATGTGGGGGGCACGGGGGAATTTGCGTTCTGCCTTTGTGTTGATGAACACTACGCTTCTTTGTTTCGTAAAGTAGATAGTAAAGTAGATATATCCAAACATGCCACTAGTTAATCAAACACCACTCCCTGCTGCTTAAAGAACACCCTCATAAGCGCATCCGTAACCTCCCTCTTCTCCTCCGAGTTCTTCCTCAACTCTACCACAAGCACGCCAACATTATCCTGATCCTTTCTCTGCCCCTCAGTGAGTGTCTTCCTCACCAGCTCCTCCTCCATCTTTGCAATAACCCTTGCCGCGCCTTTCGGCTCCCTCGCTAGCAGTGCCAACGCGAACCACCCTTCACTACTCACAACTGGGTATTTCTCCTGCTTCACCATATCCCACAATGCCTCTTCCACATTCTCGTCATGCGAGAGTAGTGCATCGAGCAATGGTTGGTCAGGCTGCTCAGCAGCATAGATGAGACGGAGGATAGCGGCAATTGTGCGCGAAATCTCGGTTTTCACAGGGAGCTCTTCCACTTCGGTGTAGCGCTTGAGGAAGAGTCGAACGAGGGTTTCTTCCGGGGAGGGCCCGGAGAGTAGGAGTCGCGCAGTCTCAACTGTTGTGGGTTAAAGGAGGGGGAAATGTGCAAGGGATGGATAACAGACCATTATTGACGATCGCCAATCTTCCTAGACTAACTGCAGAGTACCAAACTTGCCCCACACCAACACCTTCCATCTCTAGCATCCGCCTGATGGCTTTGAATGCACCAGCATCGACAAGGGGTTTTTTGTTCTCCGACGGGATAGCAAGATTCTTCAGCACCCCAACAGCGGCATGGATGATACCCACCGACATGGCGCCACTCGGCAACTGCTCGACTTGCACATTGTCCTCTTCACCTTCATTTTTCTCTTCACCTTCCTTCTTCTTCTCCCTTACCATCCTAACCGACTCCTCAAACTTCCCTGCAGTGTCCTCCACCACCTGTAGCAGCGGTATATGCACCCCCGTCTCGACGAGTTGAAGACAAACGTTATCGCTCCTTCCCACATTCCCATACACCAAACACGCCGCAACCGCCAGCTCCTCTTTCCCAGCCTGAACCTGGAGCCACTTACTAACCCGTTCCATCACCTCACCCCCAAGCGGATTAACCTCCAAAAACTCCGTATCTGTAGCAATGTCGCCCACCGCCTCGACGAGCTGATTCCGCGCGTACGCAATAAGTGATTTATCCTTTGCCTCACGCTCCGCGTCGACTGTTAGATGGTAAGTTTTTTCGACCAGGTCGAGAACACGGGGAAACAACAATGCGCCATCCTCATTCCTCGTCAGCGTCAGCTTCTGAAAGCGCTGGATGGTGAGCAGCGACGAAAGAATCGATACAAGGGAGAGCGTATTATCGAAGCCCTCGTCTCCAGTTTCTAGATACTCCAGCAGCGTTTCGAGTGCCGTCTCGGGGGTGGCAGCTTTTCCGGTATCATGTGAAAGGAGGAGCTCAAGAATCCGCAGGAAGTAGTCGAGGTCGTCGTCGAAATCTTCATCCGAAAGGGCAGAAAAGATGGTTTGACAAGCGTCCTTCTCTATTGCGGCGAGTTGCGAGGGTTCTCTAGAAGAGTCAGCGGATGGGGGTGCGTGGGTATCGGGGGAGGGTGAACCGTAGTCGGTGCAAATGTTAGAGAGTACTATGGCGGCGGTGAGGCGGGTCTCTGGGTCGTTGATGGCGGTAATGATGGGGGCGACGGAGAGGGGGTGTTCAATGACTCGTGTCCGGTTTGCATCTACACCCAGTTAGTCACAGCTGCTATAGGATGAAAAAAGACATGCCTTTCTCTGCACACGAGTTCCCGACAATCTTGAGAGAATTCAGCGTCAGTGTTGGTTCGCTAGACTTTGGTATTAAGCTCTGAAAGAAGTCGAGAATGCCCGAGTTGCCAATTGGGATCCGCCAAGCCTCTGTTCAGTATTACCATCAGCATCTCTCCCTCGCTGTATCAATGTGGATTGTAGATATCTCACCATCTCGACTGGCAATCCAGACTGTCGCTGAAGCACAGCTTAGAGACTTTTCGTCCCCATTTTCTAGCATCCCCTCTAGCGACTCCAGAACTGGTGTTAATGCGTCGGCGGTCTTTTCGTCTGCCTGAAAGACAGCCTCAATCGTATCTATGGGTGATGTATCGGTCGTGGCCATTGCTGTAGACATTGTCATTGTTGCGGTTGTTATTGATAATGATGGATGAGAGTCGCAGAACGTGGAGGGTCGCAGAACGTGGAGGGGTAAGAAGCGGAGCTTAGCTGTTAGGTAGCGCCCTAGCTACTTTAGCCTCATCTGTCCTTCTCCGTGCAACACTTACACAAACCTACCCTACTTTCAATACTCCCCCCGACACCCACAACCGCATATATTCGTTACAATGACACGCGCAACACAGGCCATCTCTCTCTTCTTAATCCTATCCTCGGTACCTCCTCCTCCCCTATTTCCTCATCGTCGCTAACCCAGCTCCTGACAGGTCTACCTCGCAGCCTACCTACAATTGATCCCTTTCCCTACCAAAATCCAAGACGAAATCATCCCCATACTTCCACTGTGGGGCCTCGTCACCTTCGGCGCATACCTGTTGTTCTCGCTTGGCTGGGGTGTGGCGACGTTTAAGGACACCGAGGGCGCGTACCATGAGCTCATGAAGGTGTGTATTATATACCTTCCTCCGCTAGAGGGTAGAAGGCTGATAGGTGGGGACGCAGGAAATTGATGAGGCTAAGAAGGATTTGAGGGCGAAGGGGGTCGATGTGGACTAGACTAAGAGTGCAATATATACGGAGTGAAGGCAATAATGGGCAATGGACGTACACCAGCAAAGTGCAAATCCACTATAGGCTGCACTACGCGCAACTCATAACAAGCTTCCCATAGACCCCTGCGCGACACGCAGTCTATAGTGATCCACGCGTGGGCCTATGGGAGTTTATACGGTTTATGGACCTATGGAAGTCTATGCGGCCGACAGGTTCTATGGGGGTCTTTACTGCTAACAAGCTTCCGCTGGTACTGTTGTAAACATATACACATCTTGTGTCTGCCTCGAAGCATTCTCATTGACCAGAATTGTTTGGTATGTGGCTTCTGTGGCGTCATTACTCCCCAACTAAGTAACTATAGTTACCCTACTAACTACGTTTCAGCCACAACACATGCACGTGTGCGAGCTACAGTAGGAGGTGAGGCCGCACAGCAACCGGAGCGACGAGCAAACGTGCTCTAATCCTTTCTACTTTTACTTGAGATTTGTAAACTTCTTTGTTGACCGCTCAAGTGTGCTAACCAAATCTTCACATTAACTCCTAAACGCAGCAAAGTTCACGTCCTATCAGCGTCTGGAAAACTGGGTTGGAGATCTGCTCTCCCAAAGAATTGGTTGTTCACCATGGCTGCAGGAGAAATGGCTGAAATTGCCAACACTATGACCGTGAGACATCATAAGATCTCATCAGAGTACTAGCATCTGAAGATAAGTTTCACGCTAATAGACTCGGACCGACGTCATGATTTCAGCCACCCGCCACCTCGCTGGCCTGAGCATCCAAGTGCGTTTGACTACAAGCTCCTGAGTACACTTGTCTCCAAACTCCCAAGTGCACTCGATTCCGTGCACCCGGGGGCAGGTTGACTCCTGCCCACTTCAGAAATATAACATTGGTTAGTGCTCGAGAATAGCTCGGTCGATTCACGATCTGAGAATTTAAACATTTAGAGCGCATTGAGTAGGTCATTTGATGTCAAACAAGTGTCTCAACCGGAGGAATATTCATGGAGTTGGCATGGTGGTGGAGTCCCCTAGTATAACATTCCACCACCTCATGTCAACTCCATTAATTATGATCTGATTAAGACTCATGTTAGAAGTCAAATGATCTACTCGATGGGCTTTAAACGCTCGCGCTCTTAGGTCGTGAATCCGCCGAGCCGTTCTCAAGAGGCGGCCAATTTTATGTTTTTGGAGCGCGATGGATCCGGGAATGCAGTTGAGTGCAGCATATAGTGTAGATCTTTTCTCGTGTACCATAATTATCTAGTTAATGGGTAGGTCCACATGTCTACGCGTAAAATTTCCTACGGAATACCGTCCGAAAAATCTCTTGCTAAGGGATGCGTGTTGCGTAAGGTGTTTTTTACCAGTGTAGGAACGGGGGGAGAGGAGAAGAGCTGCAATGCAGAAAATAGGTAATGATTGGTATATCAACATCTATCTTACAAAAGCACTGCATTACCATCTACATTCCACTGTGAGACCATGAAGCCACGAAGCCGTCAGTTTCCTTGCTGTATCATGACCTATCCCCCCTCTCTTTCTCCTTCAGTCTCTTCTCCGTCTCCATAAAAACCTTTAGCCCCACAGGAATATCCTCAAACCCTTCCCACAGCCCCCCGCCATCCCCATCCTCCTGCTTCAAACCCTTCAACGCCGACTCCGCGCGCCTTGTTGCCTTCTTCCACTCCTCAAGATCCTCCACAAACGTCGACAGCACACAATTAACGCATCCACTCATGCAGCAATTATCCGGCTCCACGGGTTTAGGCGGCACCCAGACGCCGGCTATCATTTGGCCGCGCTGGCGCTTCGATTCTTCGTGCAGCGCTTTTTCCTCCGCGGGTCCCGTGAGTGGAGAGCCAAAGACGATGGAGACACGTTCGGCCGTTGTTAGTTCGGGTGCGCGCGGAGGTGATGGGTTGGCGGGGGTGAGGGGGTGGGTGAGGAGATCGAGATAGAAGCCGGTTAGGGGGCGGGCTTGGGTTGGTAGGGGAAGGCGGGAGGAGAAGCGGCGTGTACGGAGGAGCGGCCGGAGGTGGGGGTGCATCGCTGTTGGGGTTACATTGGATGTGTATAGTGGCGGACAGGCGGGAGAAGCCGTGGTTATCGCGGCTTATCTGATCCGATCACATGTCTAACATCATAACGAGTGATGGAAAGGGTTTCAACATGTGATATTTCTATCTAAGCTTGCGCTCGTACTATGTTAGGAAACCCTAAGCCCTAATAGTATCTTTGGTACGCTTGGGCCTCCAGTTTTAGCCCAATGGCGAGATCTAGTTCTCGCCAGAAATAGTTTTGACAGGTCGGCCGAGAGGGATTTTTGTTGCAATTCGTAGATGGACACGTAAGTTGCAAAACTCTCTTTCGTCATCATGATTGGGACTACGGTGTGCGAAATGTTGAGGGTCCTTTTGCTTCCCCGCATCTTTCTCACCCACCATTCGCCGCATCCCGCATCGCAACATTTCTCATGACCGCACATACCCACCACTACCACCACCACCACCACCACTATCACCACCACCTCCCCGACCACCTAACATAGCCTCGCAAAAGACAGCCCAATTCATTCCTGAGGACAAAACTACGCCCCCGACCATGGCGGAATCCAGCTCGCAACCGCAAGCCTGCGGAACCTGCACTGCCATCTCCCTCAACTTCCAATCACCCTGTCCCTCCCCAGCGGTCGTGCCGAAACCTCCCTTCTGCACCTTCCACAAAAAACAATGTCAAGCCCTATACGCGGGGTACAAGCGACGTAACGCCGAGCTCGACACACTCGAAAAATCACCACCACAGTTACTCCCCAAGAATATCGGCAACAACGACTTCGGCAATGTCAACGATGTACAGGTGCTCCAAGCTATCCACGAGTATTTGCTAAAAAAGTTCGGGCTGCTTAATAGGTGTATTCTTGCGCGTGAAATGCATCATAGCCATTTTTATAAGGATACGTCGGACTTTGGACACCAGGGGTATCTCGACAAGCTGAAGATGGGACGGAATTTGTTGACCACCGTGTTGGGAAGGATTGAGAGACGCATGATGCAGCTGAAGTATGATAAGGAACACTGGTACGCGTGGATACGGAAGCTACAGATGGAGGAGGAGAAACGGTCGGAGGCGGAGAAGAAACGGGTTAAAGCTGCGGCAGAGCTGGAGAAGAAGCACCAGGCGACTCTTGCGGCATTGAAGGGAGATGAGGAGAAAAATCTGGAGGAGCTGGAGAAGGAGGAGGTCTGGGACCCGGTTGAACATACGATTGGAGAGATTCGGATGGGGTATGTGGCCCTCGTCAGGACGATGTGTAATGCTACCACCGATAAGGAGGAGAAGGCGGTTGCCAAGAAGCGCGCAGATGAGATTGGGGCGGAGATGGCGAAGGGAGGGCTGGGGAAGATTACAGGGAGTAGAGAGGAACATTTGAAGAAGGTCTTAGAACAGAGAAAAGGGAAGAAGGGTGATTTTGTTGCGTTTTATGAGGGAGATCCGAATGCGCCGTCGGATGATCTTCAACGAGAGTTTAACATCGGGGGGATGATGTCTCCGGAACAGGTGAATGCGTTGACGGCTAAGACGTTGCAGGAAAAGTTGGTGGAGGTGAGGAAGAAGAAGGAGACGGGTGTGATAACGGGGAAGAAGACGGGGAAGAAGGGTCGGAAGAAGGCGAAGGCGAAACAGAAGAACGGTGGTAAGGCCCCAGAAGAGGAAGTAGCAGATGATGACGGGTACGACGAGGAACAGGATTTGCAGGATATGCTGCAGGTTCTAAATACCGGGCAGTTCCAGAATATCGATCCGTCCAGAATGGTGATCATGCCCGATTTCTCGAGGTTGACAATGAAGGATGGACAGATGGTGAAGAGGGACCCGGACGAGGATGAAGATGAGGAGATTACGAATGCGCCGGATCGTGATATACTGAGAGGTATACGCCAGCTAAGGGACTTTATCGACGACATCAAACCAAGATATTACGACGCCGACTACCCTCTAGAGGAAGACATTCACAAGGCCCAGCAGAAGTTTGCAGACCAGTCCCGGGCTATCCGCGAATATCAACTTCTTCGGAATATCCTGAGCAACTCGTCCCTTCTTAGCGTAGCTATTGAGTGCGACTCTATCGATGAGTTCTTGAACGACACCGAGCGAGTCCGCAACACTGATCTCCGTGACCTGGCACTTGGACTGTCAAAAACTACCATGCAAGATGTTCAAAGCGCATGTTCGGATTATTGGCTTAACGAAGTCATGAAGAATAACGGAGTGAACACTATTGCAAAGAGGGGTGATAAGAAGGGTAAAGGAAAGCGGGGGGAGGAGGAAGTGCAAGGCCTCGACCGCATCAAGGTCTGTGGCCGATGGCTCCACAATTATCCCATGGAATCTCGTCTCCCTCGTCGCGGCTGGTTCCAGTTCGGATTGTTAACGTTCGCCTCCTGGCAAACTGCTCTCTCCCTTTGCAAATCGTGGGACGAGTGTTACGAGTAAGTTGAACCTATGGCGGTAGTGCTAGTATTCTCGATGTTGATAGGTTTCAGGCTCTCCCTTCTCGGGCTAGAGAGATATTTCACGAACCTACCCCAAGACTGGGTTGGCAACAATGAACCATATATCCTCCGCGATACACGACGCATTGGGTTTTTAACATACGCGCGCTCTGGCCGTGCTGACGTAGCTACGAAGCAGGTGCCGTTTCCGTTTGGAGGTTATATGGACGCCCAAGCCCGAAATTACATCTGTGGAAACATGTCGCGGAACGACCCTAGGGCCCGGCGCTTCATCGCCATGTGCAATGCCACTACATCGGAGCTGTGTATCTGGGTTAAGGATATGAGAACAAAAAAGATTATCTACCAACCCCCATCTAACGAACTTTGGATCACACGCACCAGGGTTGTTAGTGGAAGAGGCGGGAGGGCAACGGACTGGGAGGTACAGCAGGCTATGGATGCTAAGTTCCGTGAACAGGTGCAGGCTACCAGGCCGTGGAACCTTGGGTTTTCGGACTACATGGAGGTACATATCTGGGATCGCCATGAGGGGAGAAAGTTTGAAACGCTGATGGGTGTATGTTTCTCTGTTGCAGTCTGTGGGGTTTCACGATGTTAATTGATATTAGGTTATCATGAAACTCCTCAATAAGGCATACTTCTACATCGACAGGCTCTCGATGTGGGATTCTACCCTTGATGTCATCCAACGCATTGCGATTGAAGAGGGTGGTGAGGATGACGAGAATGCACGCAGGGCGAAAGAGATCCGGAAAAATCTTAAGGGGCTGAGAAAGCGCGAGGATCTGAAGAAGATGCTCCTGGAGCCGGACCCAGAGTATTATTACGATGATATCGATGAGTACATCGACCGGAAGATGCGGCCGTGGAAAGACAAGATTTGGCGAGAAATCGATGGGGAGGACTATAAGGAAACCCAGGAGTACAGAAAAGTATTAGGAGATATCACGGGCAGCATTTCCGGAATCAATGATGTGGATCAGATGGCGGTGGCGTTGAAGAAGGCTTTTGATAAGGTTTATCGGGATGAAGCAATGGCGGGGCGCCCGGTTGACGATGAGGATGACGATGATGATGAGGCGGTTAGTGAGAAGAGCGGCGACTCGGGTGAGTGGAGCGATGAGGAAGGCCCCGTTTTGAAAGTCGAAATTTGGGAGGAGGCTGAGGGACAGGCGGAACGTTTGGAAGAGATTTCGGAGAGTTTGTCTTCCACTTCCATAGCCGCCGGGGTACTTGCTAAATGTGATTAGAGCTTGCTACCGGCTTGTACGAGATGTTCCTTGAAATGACCCCCGGCTTCAGCAAGGAAAAGTACGAGCGGAACCGGGAGCTTATGGGACGTCTCATTGTTGAAAGCATGAACACTAATCTCACGCCCCGGGATCGCGCACGAGCTGCAAGAAAACAAAGACAAAGTCCATCCCCACCCTCATTTCTCGGTCCCACTCCAGCTAACCCGCGCTGTAGTCTCTGAAAGCATGCCTGTAGTGATCCCACAGAACTTCTGGTTCTGCAACAACATGGTACAAATGATCTGGAGCAAAAAGTTCCACGACATCGACATGTACGAGATGTGGGAGGAAAACGCACCAGACACAAAATGGAACGACTTCGCCTTACTCCGCGACAACGACAAGCGCGCCAACAACCTCCCACCTCGCCGTCCAAGCACTATGCCCGAAAAAGTCAAAAAGGACTGGGAAAACCACATCAAGGAACACAAACTCAAGGACAACAACTGGGCCCGTCTGCAAGATGGAGAATCCCACATGTCCCGCGAAGAAGTCCGCTTCCTAATCGCCCGTATAATGACACTATGGAAACAAGGCGCCATCTCCCCCTCCTACAACCTCGCCTGCATGCCCGTCCTCGCCGGAAAAGAATCTCCAGACGGTGAATACGGCATGTACATCGACTACAGCATCCTCTACCACGCAAAAATGTTCGAACCCCGCACCCACACCGCAGAGGGAATGTTTATTGTCCCCCCCGGATCCCCCTCCTACCTCAAAGACGCAATGGAGAAATGGGAGCGAAAAAACCCTAGCAGTTGGTACGCATTGTGTAAATTGAAAAGCACGTCAGAATACTGGCATTTCCAGCTTCCTGAGGATGTGCGGCCGATGAGTACGTTCCTTGACCCCCGTGGCCGCATCTGGGAATGGAATAAAACACCAAAGGATTTCCCGCATGCTGGGAAGGATCTGCATACTATGATGCGCACGTTGATGATTGAGGCCCCGCGGTATGCAGGTATCGGTTCAGCGCTGGTGCCGCAGGAGGAATGTGAGGAGAGTATTAGTCATTATGTTAGTGTTAGGAAGGATGTGTATCTGGTCTGTGGACGAACGGAGAAGGAGGCGAAGAGTTGGACGCAGAAGGCGGCGAGTTATTTTAGGAAGAAACCGAAGGGGTTTGAAGTCGATTGGGCTAGGAGCTTTCTGGGAGTTAGGGCAGAATGGTTGAGAGCGCTACCGGAGAAGGCGTGGTTGTAGGGGAGGTTTGGGGGGAAGATTCTCGGGTACGATGGTTGAGGCGAAGTGATTTTTTAGGTTTATAGGCTGCATTCTGGTAAAATTGGCACGGTGGAGGCGTTTGTGGGGTGGGTGAAATTACTTCTGCAGCTGCTGTGAATTAACTGCATCTCCGTGACAAGATGTGATTAAAATATGTGGTTTTACACTACAATGTATTTTGACAATGGTTCTCACGAGTTAGTGGTACGATAGCTTCTGGTTTAGTGGACGACTATGCAAAATTAGGCGTTACTATCTGGTGCGTGATAGGGAGGCGACTATGCTCGACAATTTATTAAGTATCCAGAAATTGGGCTGACCCTAACCCGGCTTATAATTACTATTAATGATTAGTGTGGGCATAGATACATGTCATACACCATCAGGTAAATCTTTTCTACCTGACTGTATGTTACATCTGTGATGAGTGACAGCTTATAACTCAAATATAGAGATTGACCAGTTTACAACCAGTATCAGTACCAGGTCAATGATAATTCTAAACCCATCTGTATATAGTATACCTACTATGTGCCAAAGAGCTTTGATTTTAACCAAGGATTGGTGGACTTATGGGTTGACTGCTAAGTGAGAATAAGGAAAAGGAGAGATATCTACCCCATATGGTTTATCCACCACTTCATCAGCAAAATGTAAATCGGTCCAGAAGCCACACGCAAACCTCCCAGACACTCCGCTAGACCTCACCGGTGCTCCCAAGTAATTCCAGATGCTCTCAGGCCCCCCTGGAGCTAAGTAAGGCGCTCTCAGACTCTGCAAGAGCATTCTCAGGTGCGCCTGAAAGCAGCTGCAGTTATGGAGGTGCATTCAGGATGCTAGTACGAGATTTGAGTTATAAGATAGTCAAATTTTGGAGCAGCTGAGACCACTGTGCAGCTCTGTGGGAGACTTAGTGCCGTATTCTCACAGCAGTGGTTCTTAGGGTTCCATAACCACAAGGCATTTCGTGTATGAGATTCGTCTTTGTTACAGTCACAAGATTTGCTACATCATAATATGACATGTATTATCTATCTAAGTCTCTCTATATATATACATACAGCCAATCTGGCTGCAGACGGTACTGGAGTGTAATCGGACGAGCACCTGGAGACGCCGATTGAGAGAACTTAGAGATGCACTTGGAGGCCGTGATCATGTGAACTGGGAGATGTACTAGGAGGCCGCGATCGAGTGAGTTTGGAGATGCACTTTGAGGCCGAGATCTAGTTCAACTAAGAGATGCACTTGGAGGCCGAGATCGAGTGACCTCAGAGATGCACTTGAAGGCCGTGATCGAGCGAGTTTGGAGATGCATTTGGAGGCCGAGATCTTGTAACTTAAAGATGCACTGGGAGGCTGTAATCGAGCAAGTTTGGAGATGCACTTGGAGGTTATGATCGAGTGAACTCAGAGATGCACTTGAAGGCCGTGATCAAGTGAGTTTGGAGATGTACTTGGAGGCGGAGATCAAGTTGAACTCAGAGATGCACTTGGAGGCCGCGATCGAGCGAGTTTGGTGATACACTTGGAGGCCGTGATCGAGCGAGTTTGGAGATGCACTTGGAGGCCATAATCGTGCGAAATTGGAGGCTGTGATCCGTCGAGTTTGGAGTTGCACTTGGAGACCACGATTGAGTGAACTCAGAGATGCACATGGAGGCCGTGATTGAGCCAGTTTGGAGATGCACTTGGAGGCCATGATTGAGCCCGTTTGGAGATGCACTTGGAGGCCATGATCGATTGAGATTGGAGGAGTACTCGGAGGTGGTCGATCTGGAGGCGGTAGATCGGGAGGGAGGTGCAACGGCAGCTGAGACACTATGCATCGGTTGACTCGTAATCGTGGGAATGTAGAGCGTTGAGTACAATAAGGTCCGCCGAGAGATGAGAGACTGGCTGGGAGCGGGAGACAGTCGATCTTTGGATGATGAGTACTCGGTGTATGCAGTATTTGGTGTATGCTGTACTCGGTGTATGCTGTACTCGGTGTATGCTGTACTCGGTGTTAACTCATGATCATGGCATGGAGAGATAGAAAGGGATGACTTAACTTTGTGTTCTTAGGTGATGGTAGAGAAAGAGAGAGATGAGAAGGAGATGGGGGAAATCATCATGAGAAACTGGGACTTGTGAGAATTTCGTGTGCGACTCAATTTACCATTCCTGATATGGGAGGTACTACTCCCGATCCGGGGGGTAAAAACACCGATACGAGGTCTTGTAAATCCAATCAGGCAAGTCGTACCCCTGACATCTCATATCGGCTCGTATCCTCCATCCCGTTCCCATTTTCATCCCCCATCTCTCTTTCTCTACCATCATTGCAGAACACAAAGTTAAGTCATCCCTCTCTATCTCTCCATGCCATGATTATGAGTTAACACTGAGTACAGCATACACCGAGTACAGCTTCCACCGAGTACAGCATACACCGAGTACAGCATACACCCAAGATTGTCTTTCTTCCCTTCCTTCTCACGATTACGTGTTGACCCCTGGATGTAGCTTCAGCTTCCGGCGTGCCTCCCTACAAGATCGACTACCCCAGCCAGCTCTCAATGAGAGCTCAAAGGTAAAGTCACCTCATCACATTCCCACGGTTGGGAGTTAACTAACTGATGGATAGAGTCTCAGCACCCGGTGCGCCTCCTATCGACCACCTCCAAGTACTCCTCCAATCTTGCTCAATCACGGCCTCCAAGTGCATCTCCAAACTTGCTTGATCACGGCTTCCAAGTGCATCTCTGAGTTTACTTGATCATGGTCTCAAAGTGCATCTCCAAACTCGCTCGATTACGGCCTCCAAGTGCATCTCTGAGTTCACTCGATTGTGGCCTCCTGTGGGCAAATCGCCTCTTGGTATATATAGATGTGAATGTTATTGATGATCGAGCTGACATCTCGCTAGAACTAACTACTACCCGAGCCTCCCGCAGAGCTGCATTAAAGCAACTGAGCCGCACCTAACGCTGCAGAGCCGCACCTTATCATGACCAGAGCTGTCCACCTACATCACAACCTTCTCCAATTATCTTCGAGAAAGCTCTGGAAGAAATAAAACACCCTGATCTAAAACAAATATGGCTTCGCGATGTCGCTCAACCATCCAAAAGAAAACCTGCTTCTCACGCCTTCCTCTGTGTCGTTTCTTTCTTCTCTTTTGGCCGCCCGCCCAATTCCTTCCAATACTGCTTCACCATTTCTTTTGCTTTTGCCATATTTTCCTCTGGCTCCCATGTGTTATCCTTCTCATCCCATCCTTCCCATTTCACTTCATATTCCCAACCTGTTCCCTCAGAGCTTGGGCAGTGGTTTGCGATTGACTGGATAACATAACTTGTACCCGCGTGGCTTATCCGTACTGGCGGAGGCGGTGGCCGCCAGGCCATTCTAGAATCGTCTGTGTGATCAACTTTGAGCCAGCTGACATTAACTGTGTCGTAGATCGTCATGTCATTTGGGAGGTCTAGTTCGACGGCGTTCCTGCGTATTCGGAGAATATCGTATCGATCAATGTTACGATGTCCCAGTTCGTGTCACGTAAGATTGACGTTGGCGTATGTGATTGGCAGATCCTTTGTATCTAGAAATATCTTTGCGCCGGTGGTCATGGCGGGGTCAATTGGATGTCGTGACATATTAACCTCAGCCGTCTGTTTATCCTGAGCATCGTGCAGCTCATCCCTGGCAACTCCCAAAATTCGCTGCAATCGTTCGACCAATTCGCGGCCTTGTAATGTTTTCGCTGATTCATTGGCTTGCGGCCGCTGGAGATCTGCAATCAAGTCCAGCGGCCAAGGCGGCTCATAGCCAAGATCGAGTTCAAAAGGCATCAGCTTCGTCGAACGGTGTACTGAGTAGTTGTAAGCATACTCCGCTAGTGGGAGGTAGTTGTCCCAATTGGCTTGGTCGTGAGTGGCGAAGCCACGCAAATAGCGTACAACCGTCTTGTTCGAGTTCTCAGAGAGATCATCCGTTTCTGGATGGAATGCCGTAGACATGAGCAGCTTCGTCTGCAGAATCCTAGCAACTTCTCTCCAATAGTCTGCAGTGAAGCGTACATCACGGTCCGATACAACCTCCTGAGGCACTCCGTGTAGACGGTCGATGTCGTCGATGAATATGTGCGCAAAGGCCGGGGCGTCAATTCTTTTTCTGCAAGCTCGCCACTGTGCTCTCTTTGTCATATGGTCAACGAACGTTACAATGCAGTCGTGGCCACTTCTCGAGACCGGCAGGTCGGTTATAAAGCCAATGCCTATTATCTGCCCATGGCCTTCGGCTACAGGAAGTGGTTGTAGGAGGCCCATGGGTTTCCCGCTCCGGTGATTGGTTCGATGGTATAAGTTGCAGCCCGCTACATAACACTGGGTATCGAGCCACATTTGCTTCCAGAAATACCGGTCTTCCATGCGTAAGTATGTTCGGTTTGCACCGAAGTGTCCCCCTGCTGGAGTGTCGTGGGCCTCATGGAGGATTCGACGCCGCATCATCTTTGGAATACACAACCGTCCTCTCTTCCCTACCTTTCCTTCTTCCTACTTCTCTGCCTTTCCTTCTTCCTCTCTCTCTGCCTTTCCGTCTTCCTCCTTTTCTTTTGCCCTTACTGTTATCTCCACTTCATCTTCGTCCTTCTTCTTTTCCCTTGCCTTTTTCTCCACCTGTTTCCTTTCCAAATCTCCACATAACCACAATCGGCCATTCTCTTCCAAATAGAATCATTTTGCTGACACCCATAATTTGCGTTCTTTTGCGGACGCGGTGGATGGCGGAGGGCGGGGACTTGAGTTGGCCCAGGAATGTGCAATAGGCCCGAACCATTCGTCGTCAACTATGCCCACCTTGATGTCTTCAATCCATTCCCCGGCCACAGTAACTTCCATTGCCAATATATTGCATCGCTCCCGTCGGAAATCCGGACGGCGAGACAACGCGTCCGCGACCTGAGTCTTGTCACCCGGGATGGGCTAGACCTCGCAGTCAAAATTTTGGAGCTCCGTCAGGATATCCATTTGATGTACGGTGAGGTGTGGTTGGGTAAAGATTCAACGCAAGGTCGCATGATCCGTGTGTACCAGAAATGGTTGCGCAGCTCTGTGTAGGTTGAATTTCCGGTATAATATTGCGTCTCGGATGCCCAATAGTTCTCTGTCATATGCAGTGTATCATGTCTCCGCATCGTGTAATTTACGGCTGAAATAACCCAGTACTTTCTCTGCCTTGTCTTGCATCGGGAGAGCACTGCGCCCAATGCGTACTGGCTAGCATCGACGTGCAGGCAATATTTAGCTTCGGGATCTGGTAGAGCCAGGACCAGTGGAGCATTGCAGAGTGCCTTTTTTAGGGTGTCAAAAGCATGCTGGCATTCTCTATCCCAGGCGAATGGAGTGCGCTTGACCCTCCTTGGCTCTCCATGTCGCCGCCCAATGTCCCCTTTTCCTTTCGGAGGGGTGCCAATGGCGTACAGTGGCATTGCAATGTGGGCGTAGTGTTCAATGAATGTACTGTAGTAGCAGGTGAGATCCAGGAAGCCTCTGACGTCCTTACTATTTTCGGGTTGAGGCCAATCCATTACCGCACATGTCTTATGTTCCTGGGCGTGGATGCCATCCTTGTCAATGTCAAAGCCGCAAAAATCGACTTTCTGACAAGCCCAGGCACATTTTGCACGTTTGGCTTTGATACCATGATCCATTAGTAAAGTAAGCACTTCTCGGACATGTACGACATGCTCCACCAGGGTACGGCTGTGAATCATAATATCGTCAAGGTATACGACAATGAATTTTCGTTTGATTGGCTCCAAGATGCGGTTCATCATGCGCATGAACTGGCTGGGTGCTTTCGCCAGGCCAAACGGCAGGACTCCCCACTCGTATAAGTCAAATTTAGTGGTAAAGGCCGTCTTTTGCCTGTCGGCTGATGCGATCCGAATTTGGTGGTAACCAGCCGCCAAGTCCAGTTTTGTGAACCAGCAAAATGCCATGCATGGAGTTGAGTAAGTCCTGGATGTGTGGGAGAGGATAACGATCTCTGACGGTAATGGCGTTTACCGCGCGATAGTCTATGCACATACGCAGCATGCCGTCAGGCTGTGGCACGCATAGTACTGGTGAGCCGAAGTTGCTTCAAGAGGGCTGAATTCAACCACAGCGAATTGCCTTGCCTATCTGCCTCCGAAGCTCTTCTTCTTCACGTGGAGAGATGCGGTATGGTGAGCGGAATGGTATTTTGCCATCTGGGTCCGTTTCCATTTTGAAATCGGTCTGCCCTCCTTTCTGCGAATTTGCATAAGTTGGCTCGCCACAAAGACCCTTGAATTCTGTCAACATGTCTTGAAACTCGCCTGGTGGTCCGTCCGTCAGAGGTGTGTCGCCATCGCCGCGGTGGTGCACTTTGATCAAGAAGGCCCGTTTCAACAGGCGAGTAGATACGTTTTTAAGCTCTGCCTTCCTTATGATGTGGATACCCATGAATTTGGCCTGCTCCACTATTCCCTCATCGACGTCCAAGGGGCGTAAGCCAGGTAGGTAATGTACTTGGCCATTCTCTCTTTCCTCCCAGAGGTTATCAGCGATCCACATTTCATTGCTGTCATGGTCGATTTGATATCGTCGGTTTATATCTCACATCCACCGTTTACCTAGTACAATATCAAAGCCCTTGACATCGTACATCGTAAATTCGTCCTCATAGACATATGACGCACCGACTCGTAGTTTCAATTTGACTCTTTGGCATTTCTCGATGCCATCCTCTGTCTTGACATTGGCCATCTCCACAATCATCCACCCCGCCTCCTTTGCCTGCAGGGCGGCCCCTTGCCGTTTTAGTTCTTCAATGAACTTCCGCCCCACATAGTTCTCTGACGCACCATTGTCCTTCACTACCTTCGCCATTTTGCTGCTCCACCATCCTCCTTTCGTTTGGTATCTTATTTTGCCATTAAACCTTAGCAGGTCGACCACTGAGTCATCTAGATTACTAACTTTCAAGTGGTGGTAACGGGTGAAAAACTTGAATTGACTATCTGGCACTAATTTGCCACCCTTTTTGTTTGACGATACCGTACATGATGGTGTTTTTATGGGAGATACAGCCACAGCTACTGACCTCCTTTGCCTGTTCCTGTAACGGGCGGGGTCTGGCGCAGGTGATATGGATGTTGCAGGACTGAACTCGAAGTGCGTATCGAGGGACAAAGATCGGAATATCTTTCAAAGTTGTGCTATTGCTTGCTATACAAGAGAACAAGT
>Ga0307515_10011088_pt1 | contig 17151 bp, 12 predicted proteins | sample 17_EM_MG_FD_194513 | JGI IMG/M metagenome (GOLD analysis project Ga0307515, IMG submission 194513) | Populus trichocarpa ectomycorrhiza microbial communities from riparian zone in the Pacific Northwest, United States - 17_EM | ecosystem: Host-associated > Plants > Roots > Unclassified | place...
AATAATCGTAAAGATAAAGCGGCTAAGGATACAACACTACATAGCACGCAATATAAGAGGGCGGTCGGTTGGGCCGAAGTTCCCAAAAACGTGCGTCCACCGATGATATCGCCGACTACCGACGCAAGACTGGCTCGCACGTCTTGCCGTCGAGGGATAGTCGGTAGCCCCGTTCGCAAGATTCTGTTCAAAAAGAACATCGGTCAATGTGCACACCTCCGTAACGGGTGGAGGGACGTACGAATGACACAAACTCCAGCATTGCACCCAACGCCGCTCGCTCCTGGGATGCCAGTACAGTCTACTCCACCAGCGCCCACACATCCACCACACGACTCGACGTTCTCTTTCGTATCGATGCACTCGAACGTGGCCTTCAGTCCAGGAATTGGGCACTTGGTGTGCTTGGGGTCTTCGCAAGGCGCATCGCGACGCACGCGGCGAGACCGACCTGAAGCAGCAATCGTGTTCGCGGTCACGGCTGGAAGGAACCCAAGCAGGGTTAGTCACAGAGGCTCGTACGGACAGGGCGGGTGGAATACGTACGGCAGGTACCGTCTGACGACTGGTTGCAAGACGAGACGCCGTTGCGGTTGCTCGCAGAGCAGGCAGAGGCAGATCGGGAGCCCGGGGCAGAGCCTTGACCGGATGGGCATGAGGCGCATGATGTCGCACCCGTGCTGTCCGAGTAGAACCCCGAGCAGCAGGAGCAGCAACCCGTCGCGCCGTAAATCTATCCAGCGAATGCGTCAGAACAAGTGGCAACAGAAAAGAAAGGGAAGACAGCGCACGCACGTTGTTGAATGTCCCTTTTGAACACTTGGTGCACGCCCCTCCATTGCCGGCGTTGGAGTACGTGCCAGGTGCGCACGCCTCCGGTGCAGAGGTGACTGAAGAGGAGCATTTTGACCCCGCAGGGCACGTCGTGCACGTGTCCGTTGCGCCATTTGAGTACGTTCCCTTCCCGCAGGTGAGTTGGGCCGTGGCGCCGATGGGGGCATTCGCACGGTGGCCTGGTGCGACCGTCGTACAACCGGTCACGTATTTTGTGTTTTGTTCTGCGATCGGCGAGATTAGTCAGTCGGCGGATCGCAAAAGAATCACATTGGCGGTACTCACTGCCCGAGAATGTTCCATATGGACAGAGGGTACATTGCGTCGCACCGGGTTCAGAGTACGCCCCTGCTCCGCATGAAACGCGATTCTGGCCATCTGGGCACGAGTACCCTGCCGTGCAGGTCTTGCAGCGGGTCGTGTAATACTTGCCGGGGCTGCAAGGTGCTCTCTTCGTCAACACGCGGATGGCGGGCTCTTCGTTCGGGAGGAGGCCGCGGCTGCTGAGGTTGGACTCCCTTCCGAAGAGAGAGACGGGAGAGTCGCTCGTAGAGGCATATGTGGAGGCCGTGAAGGCGAGTAAAGAGAAGAAAAATCGTCCAGACATAGTAGTTCGTTCGAGGAAGACGAGGTGAGGTGGGGATGTGCCTTGGTGCCTTGGTATACGGGCGGTTATATAGCTACTGACAAGCTATGCTCAAACTATTCTTAAAACCATCCCGCGGCAGGCGGCGAAACATAGTGCGATGCGTCATAAAGCCCATAAAGCCATGTGGGGACTGCACATGATACATGATCGTTGTTTGTTGGTGAAGAATCTGGTCGTTTCGCGTTTCCGCGGTGGGTGGCTTGAAGTTTCAGGCATGTAAGCGAGATCCTGCACCTTCTATGTAGCACCCTTTATGTGAATATAAACATTACGCTTGATCCAACGTTGAGGTAGACTCTAAGATTTGTTTTCTTTGTCCTGAAAATCAGGAAAAAGATGAGTCCAGAGTCTTGCAGACGGAATCCCTGTGTAAAGCTTCTTGCTAAGAAGCATGTCTTTGAAGTTATAGCCTAAGCAGTTTGATCGCTCTCTCCCGCCATGCTGGGTGTTTCTGACAATCGGTCAGAATTTAGCTGCAAATCATCAAATATACTTGCCTCGTGTCATGTAGCACAAATACCCGACCATCATTGAGCCACGCAGTAAATAGCAAATGCGCACAGCCCAGGTATTACTCATATGACCCATATCATACCCGTACGTACCTTCCCACAAATTACCGTCCTATATTCCCTCCGGCCTCCCTATCCCTACTACACTCCCTCGTCTTCCTCCCTGCCTTTAGCTTTCTAAACTGCCAGTTTGCTTTGGAAGCTTTCGCGCTCGCACACACACCACTCATCACTCACATCATATCAACTTTTCATCGTCCTTCAGCCCTCCAGTTCGCGTTTCACAAGAATTCGTCGTGTAGCCTTCATTATATTATAACCGCACGTTCCGGCTTATTCAATTCAGAATTACCCCTTATTATATTCCAATGACCTGGCGTGTTAGTCCTGTTGCCCGCATTGTCGGATGGAGACCCAAACCAACCACACATAGACGCTCCTCATCCAGTCCTTCGCCTCATGTTCATGCCCATAGACACATCATCTGAGTATGTTATTAGAGCCCATACAGTATTAGGACAATGTGAGATACCTTCATCTGGTATCAAATTTGCACTCGAGGTTAGAGAGGGACAGAGTGCAGACTACCGGCAGGAGGCACAGCTAAAAACATAATATAAGAGTCCTCATCAGCATTAAAACCCAACGTAGAAGCTTACTTTGACCAGTGCACAACAATGCAGCTTCGAAAATGACCTTCTTATGCTGCTGGGCGTTTTTTGCTTCACATGCACAGTGATGCTGTTCCCAGGTATTTGTTTGGGTGCTGATTAGCTTGTAACATAGCTTGCATAGCTGACTTGGCAGCATTGCCAGGAAATGGTTGGTCTGGAACAGGGTCAAGTGCCAGACCACTCAGTGGCAAGGTTGATGCCAGCCAAGATAGGGCAACACAAAGTTATTACATTCATGTACAACATTACATGTTGTTTATTGGCGAAATTCGACATTACCCACATGGGTTATAACCCCCAATATATCCGAAAAGGGTTATAACCCCACCTCCGAGCTTTGTGACCCACGGACACAGAAACACAGAAACACTGAAAGTTAAAGTGAAACCAAACCAGCAACACGCACAGAGACACGCACAGAGACACAAACAGATAGTGAAGCACCCCAAAAACCAGAAATGGAAACGGAAATAGCAGCAGAAATTGATACGCAAATCGAAACGGAGCCAGACCCAGAAATTGACATGGAATCAGAGCCACAGGCATAAACAAAATCGGAAACCGACGCAGCAACAGCAACAGAAACAGAAACAGAAACAACAACAGAAACAGAAACATAACACTCAACATCAACAACCTGCGAAGCCGTGCGGGCTGAGGTCGTGGAGTCCGACCGGTACGTTCTTGTTCGTGTTCTACCGCTCGTGCTGGAGGAAACGGGGTATGACTGTCAGGGACTATGGTCAGCGGGATATCTAATGGTTCGTCCGTATCTAAATTCTGTCCGTCTCTAGTGCTGGAGTCCTTTTGTTGCTCTTTACGCCCTGCCATGCGTTTGTTAGGTGCTAGAATGACTCGATTATGAGGGGAGGATCGAACGGCTTACCAGGATACGAGTCCCATATCCTATAGAACAAAGCAGCAAGCATTACCAAGGGGGTAACTTGCCCAAAACTAAAAATATTCTCGTCCCCTAAAATGTGCATCCGATTTGCAAGGATGACATGAATGATCCAATATGTAATGGATGTCAAAGGAAGCCCTCCTGCAACAACCCGGGCCAAGAAGATGAGAGTGTGCTTTTTTCTCTCGGTCCAGAAAGCCGTATCCTGCGTGTTCTGGTTATCGATAACTGTAGCCCCCATATCCTGGACCTCGGTAGCTGTATCGTTCTCCTCCCGGCTCTGATAGGATATCGCCTCCCTGATTATATTGACAAGTGCTACTGTGATAGAGCATGTTTCCGAGGATGTGGCGAACATCAACAACACAGCGAACATTCGCCCTTCGATAGGACCGCCAGTGGTACCCATCATTGTAATAAAACATCGTCCAGGGTTGTTACTCCAAGGCCCTAAGGAACGATAGATGAGGTAACTGAATGTCGCGACTCGTAACATTTTGTACGCCATGAAATATATGATTTTCAGTCGCTTGCTCTGCCAGTTTATGGGGTCTATGCAATTAGGGCAAAGGGTGGGTATAGTGGCGGCAAGTAATGAGCATAGAGACCAGTGGAACATCGAGAGGGTCCTCCACTGTGAGAACGCGGCAATCGCCATCGCGAATCCCATAGTGACCCAGCCAGTGATAATCCCGAGTCTTAGGACTTCGAGCCGCTCGCGCAGTTGCGTATTATTAGGGGCAAAGCGCCGAAGAAAATCGATCACAGTGGAGAACGCGAAGGCGAGTATCGCCTGGCCGAGGGACGCAATGAGAATCTGGAAACAACGTATTATCAAATTGGATGGCCAGGTTTGATCGACTTGAGCTATATAAGTACTTACGCCGATACCGCTCACATCGGGGTTTGCCTCAAATGGCTTGGTACAGTAAACATCGTATTGAGGTATATCATCTGTCGCATCCATGGTTGGTGTTAAGTTGAGGAGAGATACGCCAGACTCATGCTTGTCTACACCCTTATGAACCCTACATGTTGACAGCATGCAGTCTCCAGCCGATATGTGTGCATTACAGTCCATTGAATTTAAAGTCAGAGACAGACAAGCAAGAGCTCCCGGGATTAAAGCGGAGAGGAACGTCCAAGCGGAAAGTTCCCACGAGGTACGTAATCCAAGTCCAAGCATTCCCGATTCCCGATTCAGAACAGGAGCCTTCCCCCCCACATTTTCACAATTCACCAAACCAGCCCCTCATGGGGGTCTAGTTTCTTTCTGGTTCCAAGGAGCATATCGACGCCCCTAACTGAACCACACAATCCCAGCCCAAAGGTGAAACCCCAAGTCCGATACACTCCTCCACATCAGAAAAATCACCCAAAGCAAGCACAACCATAAAAGAGCGCACTTACGTTATATACTCAACCAGGCAGCACATCCTAGAGGCCATAATCACGGCTTAGGCACGGATTCGTAGGCTACTGGCAAATAGTGCCTTGGCCTTGTAATGCGCACCTACCACGGAAAAATAGGTCTTTATCTCTATCCCTATCTCCCGACTCTTTTCTGGTTCCATTCCAAGAGGACCAGCTGCCACAACTCTGCTGACCTTTGCTTCCTTCGATTATAATCCAATCTCCCGTCACATCTTATCAACCTCTTACAATTTCACTAAGGGGGGGAGCTTCATTTCCAAATCAACATTTCCAATTTCATTTCAACTGAAGCACATGAGAACGAGACTCAGAACGGAAAGGTTAGAGTTGGAGGGGGGAGGAAGATAAAATGCTGCAATGCGTGTAGGAGTGGAATAACAAAAAATGAGTTATGGAGGACGCGAAAAGCATAGAGATAGAAAGCAATCCTGCGCAAACGGGTGTTGGTGGATGAGGGGGGGTAGTAGTACATATGCGTGTGTGCGGGTCATGTCATAGAGCGAGCACTGGTTCCGTTTCGATTGCAAGTCGCAGAATTGTCCGAGAAGAAAGGATATTTGAGAATATGAACGAAAAATAACGGGGTCAAACTTGAAGGTTGCAGTGACGACAATGGCGGTGGTGTGGGATTGCAGCGAGTAATTTGAACGGAGAAGTGAATCATTGAGAAGATCATGAGATTTCCAACAAGAAGGATGCGCGACGATAGGTAAGAGATGATGACGCATAGTTGTTCGTACAGCCCGGCGTTCCACACTGGAGGCGGGTGGGTATGAGAGCGGTCGATGACGGAGTGCGGGGGTAACCCGACACTCGCCAATGGTTGTTACAGATGCAGATGAGTTGTTGACGTGACCGATGACGAATGTAATTTGTTACACTTGTGGCTGACTGACCGTGACCGTTGGAGAAGAAACAAACAACACGTGATGATGACACGGATGCGGATGTCGATGTTACGCGAGCGCCGCTCGCGCAGACGGAGATCGCCTTATGTGCTGTGAGGGGCACAATCGGCGGTTGAAGAGGCTGCGGAAGAACGCAGACACGCCGTGGCAATCGTGGTCGTGGTGGTCGGTCTCGGCGGGGCCCTCATCGCTGCTGTTGTTGCTCGAGACGCGCGAAATGGGCTCGGTGGAGGGTTGTTGCTCGACGTACGCGAAGCGCGGCTTGTTGCCGAGTGCGGCTGCAATTGTGGCTGCGGTGTAAGAGTCCGATTTCTCTTCGACCTTGTTTCTTACTGTGACGTCCGAATACAATCGAATCCCTTTATTATGAAAGAGACAGGCGTGTACTAGTTGAACGTGTGATGGTAAGAATATCGTGGTGGAGGAGTAAAATCGAATGGGGACATGGTTGGTAAGTGACAGGTTTATATACGAAGAAGTGGTATTATGTACAACCCGTTGCAGCGAGCTTGACCAAAAAAATTTCAGAGTGCCCCTGGACTGGCACCCCTCTCCCTGGTACCCGCTAATTGCGCTTCGGGGTTTGGAAGACGTGCCCATCAAGGCGACCAAGGACCACCCTAAACCGTCCTGTGCCCTGTCTGAGTCTAGGCCAAAGAGGGAGTGGATCATTGGATCTTACCTCTGGCAGATTTGGAAGTGGCGGATGAAGGACATCCATGAACCAGGGTTTACATTTGTACCTAGTCGGCATGTTGACTCCCTCCGGAGGGTATTACTCATGCCTTATTAGTGTGAACTCCGGCCTGTTCGCCTGGCTAGTCCAGCCAGATACGCCCTTACCCTTTGTCCTAATAAGCCTTCCACCCACCAATGGGAGCGGGGCGGCGGTACAGAAGCTTGCTCATGCCATTGCATACTCCCTGCTGTAAGTGGGTGGATAGTCGCTCCTGGATTCCTGGCCTGCGCCTGGATAAGGGGGTGCAGGATGGGACATAAAACACTTTTTGGGCGGTCCGGTACGGCGCTGTCTCCCATCTGAGGGGGGCGGCCACCTTGCCTAAGTCGGACAGGAGGCCCCCTGCAGGTTTAGTGGGTATTCCGGGACGTAAATGCCAAGAGCTTGTTGCGGCAACCCCCACACTCCCAGCCTCTGAAGCTTTATTGCTGTATTGGCGCCTCCAACAGGCAATGGGGTCTTAAACAGATTCCTGCGGGTACTGGCGGGGAGAGCTCTAGTGAGCAGGTAGTTCCCTTGTTGGCGTGGGGCACTGGTGCAGAAGCTTGCTCGCACTGGTGGCAGAGCTGCCTCCTTGTCCAAAAAAAAAAAAAAAAAAAAAAATCAGAGTGCCGGCCACTTTTGGCCAAAAAATCGGATTTGACTTTGTTGCCTAATTAAAAATCACAAAACGTCATTAATAAATTCTATATTGTATAAGAAAAATCATGGGCTCGCGCCGCTTGCATTTGAGTGAGATAGCAACTTCTGAGAGAAAACCTAAGGCTAGGCCGATGAAAAAAAAAATTTGGCGCTCTTAACGTCTACAACAGTCCTCTCTAATTATAAGGACCTTGTTTGAAATTTTCTGGCTGTGCCTGAGGAGGAGGACGCACTGTCCAAGGAGGAAACACTCCACTTGCTATTGCTAGACACAGAGGCCTCAGGAACCCCAGAGAAAAAAAAAAATGAGGCATACCATGAAGCAGAGCATGGTGTGGCTACCCATATGAAAAGTCCTGCTGAAATAGCCCCACCAATGTTTGAGAATGCTGGGCAGCCACTATAATGATGTCAGGGGTGCCCACAAAAAATATATTTAGCTTGTAAATTGCATGGAGATCAACTCTAATACTTCACAGACTCATGGGCTAATGCCAGAGCCAACAGCCCCATGATCTTTGGTACTGGGCTCTGACTTGGGTCCAGTACCACTGAGGGCTTCTACTGGCACTCCAAAGCGGCCCAGTACCAATCTAGCTCAGAATCTAGTTACAAAATGAATGGAACAAGCCCCCTCCCTCCTGGACAATGAAACTTTTGCAGTGTCAATGAGGTTTTGGGCACTGGCACAACTACATTTGATGTCAATATGCTTTTGAAGGTTAAGAAAGCTGTCTATAAATTCGGTTGCAGAAAGGCAAGAAGGGGTGTGGCGAACATATTTAACCAAATTTTAGTGCATACAGGGTACACCATACTTGTCTTCAAGTGCCTGGAAAATGGGGAACTCACGTCGCCGGGCGCGGGGCATGTCAGTGCAGTTCTGTGCCCGAGTCAAGCCAAAGTGTCGGCATGAACCATTTTTACGCGACACGGACCTTCATGGTTTCATTATCTCACACCTGTATATATAAGTATGGCCCTTAGATCCGAATAGGGATTGTAGGCCTTTATTCCTTCTCCTTTCATATTCTGCGGTCCCCGGGACATCTAATGGTTCGTCTATATCTAATTCTCTTCGTCACTGGTTCTGGAGTCCCTTTGTTGCTCTTTATACCCTGCCGTGCGTTTGTTAGCTACTTGGATTACTCGATGATAAGGGGACGCATGGCTTACCAAGATACGAATTCCATATCTTATAGAACGAGGCAGCAAGTGCCACTAAGGCGCTAACTTGCCCAAGACTGAAAATATACTCGTTCCCTAAAATGTGCGTCCGATTGGCAAGGACGAACGTAATGGTCCAGTATGCATTCCATGTAAATATAAACCCTCTTAAAACAAACTTGGCCAAGAAGATGATAGCGTGCTTCGTCCTCTTGGTCCAGAGACCCCTATCCCGCATTTTCATTTTCAACTTGGCCAAGAAGATGAGGGCGTTCATCTTTCTCTTGGCCCAGGGAGCCGTGCCCTGCGTCTTCTGGTTAATGGTAGATGCGGCATCCGTATCCTGGACCTCTTCAACTGTGCCGCCCTTCTCCTGGCTCCGACAATTCATCGCTCTATGGATCTCAACTATTGCTGCTATGACAAAGTACGCGTCCCATGCAATAGAGACTCCCATTCCCAGAATGAGAATGTCCAGCTCGTCAGGACTGCCAGTGCCACCCTCATATGGGATGAAACACTCTCCAGGGGTGTTACTCCAAAACCGTTCGAAACGATAGATGAGATAACTCAATATCGCAATTCGTAACATACTGTAAGACGTGAAATATATGATTTGCAGTCGATTGCTTCGCCAATTTATGAGGCCTCTCCAGGAAGGGATTTGGATGGCTATAACGTCGGCAAGGTTGGAGCAGAGAAACAGATGGAACATCGAGATGGTGCTCCACTGTGAGAGCGCGGCGATTGTCATCGCGAACCCCACAGTGACCCAGTCCGTGATCAACCCAAGTTGTAGGGCTTCGATCCGCTCGCGCAGGTATGTTTTATGGCGGAAGAAATACCAAAGAATATCGATCACGGTGGAGAAAGAGAAGTTGAGCATCGCCTGGCCGTAGAACGCAACGAGAATCTGGAAGCAACGTATTACCAAAGTGGCCAGGCTCGATCGACTTGAGCTGAGTACTTACGCCGATACCGCCCACATCGGGGTTTGCGTCAAATGGTTTGGTACAATAATCATCTGTGCCATCTTTCGTCTTCATGGTTGGCGTTGAGGAGAAAAACACCAGATTCATGCTTGTTTACGCCGTTATGAACCCGCACAGCACACGGTCTCCAGCCGATGTCCAGTCCAGTCCAACGATATTCATGAGACAGTCTAGTCATCGGCTGACAACGGTTCCCGGGACTAAAACGGCGAGAACCAGAACGCCCAATTAGAAGGTGACACAGGTGACACGTGTCCGCCCGATTCAGAACAGAGCCACGAGCTCACTTGTTCTCACAATTACAATTTATTCCAAACTGCCTCTAATAAGAGCCTCCAACTCTCTAGTTCCAAGGAGCATAGCGACGAACCCAACCAACTGGGCCAGGGAATGTCGCGGTGCGGTATGGTGGCGGTGCAGTTCGAAACCGCCCAAAAAACCGCGGCGGTTGGCGGTTGCACCGCGCGGTTTCTCACGTTTAGAGTCAGGTAAATTTGCTCATATCTACATGCCATGTCTGAATACGTGTTGTCCTAAGTCTGTCGTTGGTGTATACAAGCTTCGGTGATGTTCCTGCGTGTGTCAGATGTCACAGGCAAGATGCGAGAAAAACCGCGAACCAGATTTTGTGGGTGTAATGCTGTTTCTGGATGCCCTCGACTTCACCATCATGATATTCACACTTAATTCGTTTTTTATTTATACGACGGTTTAGGATTTACCTCGCGGTAGCGGTCTCAAACCGCTCCGCCGGGGGTTTTTGTGGCGGTGCCCCAAACCGCGACAGACCCAGACCCTGAACTGGGCCACACAATCCCAAAGGCGAAACCTCCAATCGACCCACAGAAACATCACCCACATCAAGCACAAACAATAATAGGGTCCACCCACGTTATAAACTCGACCAGGCAGCGCATCCTAGAGACCATACCTGTAAACCATCCTGCGAATAACATAACTCTCTCGTCATATCCCCTGCGCACGGATTCGTAGGCTGGCCAGGTGGTGTCTCGATGCTCTCCTGACCAAAACCGAAGGTGGGCGAGACAGAACGGGCAGGGTGCTTGCCCAAGTTGATATTCTGACTAGAGTACCGCTATCGACTGTACATGCCTTTATATACTACAGGACTGTCGAAGTGAAAGTCATAGCGGTACCGGACTACTAGAAATGGCTGTCTGGCGAATACAATAAAGTGACAACCGAAGGATAAGAATGTCAGTCAGCAGTCCGACAACCAGGTACAATGTCAAGCAACGGAGGGCTAAGACCAGTTACAGGATCGAGAACGAGTCTGGGCTCATCGACAAACCGGCGGGATGGAGCGCGGAGGAATCAATTGGTCAGGCCCGGCGGTCGGGTGGAGCGGGATGTAACAGGGGAGGGAGAAGATAAAATGCTGCAATGCGTGTAGTAGTGGAATAACAAAAAAATGAGTTATGGAGGACGCGAAAGGCATGGAGATAGAAAGCAATCCTGCGCAAACGGGTGTTGTGGATGAGAGGGGGTAGTGGTACATATGCGTGTGTGCGGGTCGTGTCATAGAGCGAGCACTGGTTCCGTTTCAGTTGCAAGTGGCAGAATTGTGAAAGAATATTTGAGAATTTGAACCAAAAATGACGGGGTCAAACTTGAAGATTGCAGCGACGACGATGGTGGTGGTGTTGTGGGGATTGTTGTGGGGATTGCAGAGTAATTTGAACGGATAAGTGAATCATTGAGAAGATCAGGAGATTTCCAGAGGTAACCAAGAAGGATGCGTGACGATAGGTAAGAGATCATGACGCATAGTTGTTCGTACAGCCCGGCGTTCCACACTGGAGGCGGATGGGTATGACGGAGTGCGGGGGTAACCCGACACTCACCAGTGGTTGACTGACCGCGACCGTTGGAGAACAAACAAACAACACGGGGAGGGTTTTAGAGGGTAGGCCAGACGGCAGACTGTCCAACAGGCGAGAAGGCCCATCAACAAGCCGTCCTGGATTCCCCGCACGGCGCCTTGGGCGTTACGGTGCATGAACCATTTCCCTTCCTCCCCCCAAATTTTATTTTATTTTTAAATTTGATGATTACGCGTTTCTCTCGTCCGATGTTGATGTTACAGAAGGGGATTGTCTCACGTGCTGTGAGGGGCGCAATCGGCAGTTGAAGAGGCTACGGAAGAACTCGTTCAGACACGCCGTGGCAATCGTGTCCGTGGTGGTCGGTCTCGGCGGGGCTTTCATCGCTGCTGTTGTTGTTCGAGACGCGCGAGATCGGCTCAGTGGAATGCTGTTGCTCGACATAGGCGAAGCGTGGCTTGTTGTCGAGTGCGGCCGCAATGGTCATCTCATGTGTGCGACGCTGGTCCTTCTCCCATGCGACCCAGACGTCCGCGCCGTCCACCTGCGTCTGCTGTTCCGCGGTCGGCCCTTCGACGGTGATTTCCAGAAGCGCCTGTGGGTCGTAACCTCCTTCAGGCGGAGCGCGCTATTTACGGGGTCAGCAAGTTCACAAGGGAGCTGCGGTTGCCGCGGGTAGGAGGAGCCAATCGTCTCACCAGTAATTCGACGACATGCAGCTGAAGGTAGACACGGATGGTGGGGGGGTAAGATATAGTATGCATATGTACACCACTCATCACTCACATCAACTGTTTATCTTCCATCAGCCCTCCAGTTCGCGGTGCACAAGAATCGTCGTGAAGCCTTTATTATATTCCCACAGCATGTTCCGGCTTGTTCAGAATAATATTCCAATGACCAGGCGTGTTAGTCGTTTTCCTCGCATTGTCGGATGGAAACCCAAAGCAACCACGCGCACGCTCCTCATCCGGCCTTCGCCTCTGGTTTGGTTTGTGCCCGTGTGCGATTTGTGTCTGGATATCGAATCAATTCTTCAGTCGTCACCAGGCCACGTATGAAATGCCAACCCCTAATCAGCGCCGCTCAGCACTATAAATCAAACAACCGCTTCACAGAAGTCTAGGTGAACCGCACAAGGATCTGCATGGTCGCCATACTAAGTGTAAACCCGGTTGCAAAAAGGTAAGAAGGGGGGTGGTGAACAGAAAAGCCGGCATTTAAGCAGATTCCATGCATACGGGGTGCTCCAGACTTGTCTCTAAAGTTAGCTATGGCTATTGACAATCTCAGTTCCACCAGAATGTATGACTTTATGTGAATTTAGAAAGCGGAACGGTTGAAATGAAGCACTGCATCCCTACATAGCCGCCCCAATGCCCGTCGAATCCAATCGGCCGGCCGCGGAAGAACCTGGAAATAAGCCATTCGGCGTTCCTGGGGAATGGGGAACCCACGTTGCGGGGCACGGGCATGTCACGGCTCAAGCCGAAGCGCCGGCACGAAATTTTTTTTTAATATGTGCACTGTAGCACTTGCTGGTCGATTTCTGGAAAGGGTGCGGGTACAAAGCAAGGTCGAAAAAAGGTAGAAGGGGGCGAGATCCAGATCTGGAGGCGCTTTCACCGAGGGGCCCGGGATCGGGAGATCAGAACAGGGAGGAGAGAGTAAGATGCGTAATAACGAGAGTGTCAGATTGGGCAACCTGTGGCAGGGTGCGAATACGAGATAAGTACAGAAGGAGTCTGATCGATCGTGAGTTCTCACCGGATGCCACGTACTTCCTGCACGCCCTAATCTGGACGCGACGTAGATGGGCCCGCACTTTCATTCCCTCGTTCCTCACTATCACTATCACTGAGTAAGGAAGCCAGATCCCTATTTGACTATATCATCAATTTTGAAAATCATTCAGGCGCCGGGGCCCACAGAAAAAAATTAGAAATGAGTCGAGCAATAAACTGCGTGGCAGTCGGAGGCAAAAACTTGAACAACATTGAGACGGGAATATGATTTTCAAACCCCCAATAATGCGATTGTAAGTGAGAGATACTGCATGGGTTAGATACGATCATGTCCGTAGTGATCGGATTGGGCCTCATTTCACGAATAAGCCTCGCTCAGGCTCAGTCCGACATATTCGTGCTGCAGAGACCTTCTATTGCCGATGTGAATCACTTTGTATGTCATGCATTTTAGTATGCATTCGTTCCGTTGTCATCCCAGAAGTTGTCTTAGCCCATCTTTCGCTCGTTCGTATAAAGAAACGGAGCTCTATCATTGCACTCACGATCCGAGACAAATTTTCATCATGCCAGCGCGGTAGGTAGGAGTGGAGTAGGTTGGTTCAGAAATACTGTGTCATTTAATCGAGAGTCTAGAAAAAATGAGCTATGAAACTGTTTTTCTATGACATACAAGTGATGAAGCTGGTACAACGCGGACAAGGGAAAGAACAAGAACCGTGAGGTATCCCTCAGAACTATGAATACAGGAGAGAGGAGACATAAGAGAAACCGCACAAGTAAACAGACATAGGGGAGACAGTACAAACAGACAATAAGACAAATGGCATAGGACATAAACGGACACAGAAACACAGAAGCAGAACACTCAACAATAAGCCGTGTGACGCCGTGCGGGCTGAAAGCGTGGAGTCGTATGTACTTGCTCGTGTTCTACCGCTCGTGGAGGAAACGGGGTATGACCGTCAGGGACGATGGTCTCTGGGACATCTAACGGTTCGTCCGGACCTAGATTCTGTCCGTCCCTGGTGCTGGAGTCCATTCGTTGCTCTTTACACTCTGCCACGCGCTAGTTAGCTGAATGACTCGACTATGAGGGGAGTAATGGCCTACCAAAAAAGGAGTCCCATATCCTATAGAACGAAGCACCAAGCATTACCAAGGGGGTAATTTGCCCAAAACTAAACACATTCTCGTCCTCCAGAATGTGCGCCCGATTCGCAAGGATAATATTAATGATCCAAAGTGCACAGATGGTGTAAAAAAAACCTCCTGCAACGAAGCTGGCGAAGAAGATGAGAGTGTGCTTTTTTCTCTTGGTCCAGAAAACCGTATCCTGCGTCTTCTCGTTATCGATCACTGTAGCCTCCACATCCTCGACCTCTGTAGCCGTGTCATTCTCCCCCCGGCTCCGATAGTATGTCGCTTTACTGATCCTGACAAGTGTTGCTATGATAACATATGTGTCCGCTAATATGGCGGGTGTGAACAACGGTATAGCGAAAAGTCGCCCGTCGTCAGAACCGCCAGTGGTACCCAAACTTGGGATGAAACATTGTCCAGGGTTGTTACTCCAAAGCCGTACGGAACGATAAATGAGGTAACTCGATGCTGCGAGTCGTAATATTCTGAACGATATGAAATATATGATTTTCAGTCGCTTGCTACGCCATACTATGGGGCTTATCGAAGTAGGGACTGGGGCGGGTATGTTGATGCCAAGGTATGAGCATAGGGTCAAGTGAAATATCGAGATGACTCCCCACTGTGAGAAGGCGGCGATCGCCATCGCGAACCCCATGGCGACCCAGTCAGTGACAATCCCAATGTACAGGACTTCGAGCCGCTTGCGCAGGTGCGTTTTATGGGGGAACATGTACCGAAGAAATAGGATCACGTAGGCGACAGCGAACCAGAGTATCGCCTGGCCGAAGAACGCAATGAGGACCTGGAAAGAACGTATTATCAAATTGGATGGCTAGCTTCGATCGACTGGAGCTGAGTACTGACGCCGATACCGCTCACATCGGGGTTTGCGTCAAATCGCTCGGTACAGTAATCATCTGTGGAGAAAACGAATTGAGGTATTATATCAGATGTCGTATCCATGGTTGGTGTTGAGGGAGAGATACACCAGAGTCGTGCTTAATTAATTGTCCACACCCGGCCTTATGAACCAACCCACACGTTGATAACACGCAGTCTCCAGCCGATATCTCCAGCCGATCTGTATGCATTACAGCCCATTGAATTTAAAGTCAGAGACAGACAAGGGCTCTCGGGATTAAAGCGGAGAGGAGCGCCCAAGGGGAAAGTTCCCACGAGGTAATCCAAGTCCAAGCATTCCCGATTCCCGATAACAAGAGCCACGATCTCACCTTCACCCCCCCACATTTTCACAATTCACAAAACCAGCCCCACATAGGGGTCTGATTTCTTTCTGGTTCCAAGGAACATGCATATCGACGCCCCTAACTGAAACCACAAACCCCCAAGTCCGGCCCACCCCTCCACATCAGAAACATAAAAGGGCGCACCCACGTTACATACTCAACCAGGCAGCGCACACTAGAGGCCATATATAATCCTGTTAATAACATAACCCTCTCATCATATGCCCCTCAGGCACGGGTTCGTACGTAGGCTGCTGGCAGGTAGTGCCTTGGTCTTGTAATGTAATGCGCACCTACCTCTATCCCTATCTCCCGACTCCTTTCTGGCCAAGAGGACCAGCTGCCACAACCCTGCTGACCTTTGCTTCCTTCGATTATAATCCAGTCTCCCGTCACACCTTATCAACCTCTTACAATTTCACTAGGTGTTCCAAATCAAGATTTCCAATTTCATTTCAACTGAAGCACATGAGGAGACTCGGAACGGAAAGGTTAGAGTTGGAGGAGGGGGGGGGGAAAGATAAAATGCTGCAATGCGTGTAGGAGTGGAATAACAAAAAATGAGTTATGGAGGACGCGAAAAGCATGGAGATAGAAAGCAACCCTGCGCAAACGGGAGTTGTGGATGAGGGGGGGTAGTAGTACATATGCGTGTGTGCGGGTCATGTCATAGAGCGAGAACTGGTTCCGTTTCAGTTGCGAGTCGCAGAATTGTCCGAGAAGAAAGGATATTTGAGAATTTGAACGAAAAATGACGGGGTCAAACTTGAAGATTGCAGCGACGACGATGTGGGTGGTGTGGGGATTGCAGCGAGTAAATTGAACGGATAAGTGAATCATTGAGAAGATCATGAGATTTCCAACAAGAAGGGTGCGCGACGATAGGGAAGAGATGATGACGCATAGTTGTTCGTACAGCCCGGCGTTCCACACTGGAGGCGGGTGGGTATGAGAGCGATCGATGACGGAGTGCGGGGGTAACCCGACACTCGTCAGTGGTTGTTACAGATGCAGATGAGTTGTTGACGTGACCGATGACGAATGTGATTTGCTACACTTGTGGCTGACTGACCGTGACCATTGGAGAAGAAACAAACAACACGTGATGATGACGCGTTTTCGCCCGTCTGATGTTACGCGAGCGCGGCTCGCGCAGACGGGGTTCGTCTCGCGTGCTGTGAAGGACGTAATCGGCGGTTGAAGAGGCTGCGGAAGAACGCAGACACGCCGTGGCAATCATGGTCGCGGTGGTCGGTCTCGGCGGGACTCTCATCGCTGCTGTTGTTGCTGGAGACACGCGAGATGGGCTCGGTGGTAGGCTCGATGTACGCGAAGCGCGGCTTGTTGTCGAGTGCGGCTGCAATGGTCATCTCGTGCGCGCGGCGCTGCTCTTTCTCCCATGCGACCCAGACATCGTCGACCTGCGGCTGCTGTTCCGCGGCCGGCTCTGCGACTCCGACCGTAACGGAATCCTTCCAGAGGCGGAAGAACCGCCGGCGAGTCGTCCCCTCCTTCGGGCGGAGGGTGCTATTCACAGAGTCAGAGCTGTACAGCGAGGGACTCGGAGGCGACTGCGGTTGCCGCTGTTGTTGTTGGGAAGATCCGATCTTCTCGCGGGCCATTTCAACGACATGTGGCTGCGGGTATACACGGGTGGTGCGGGGGATGTAGAGCGGATGGGGAGTAGGACGAAGTGGGCTGGGGTAGGCGGGGT
>Ga0307515_10011090_pt1 | contig 17150 bp, 18 predicted proteins | sample 17_EM_MG_FD_194513 | JGI IMG/M metagenome (GOLD analysis project Ga0307515, IMG submission 194513) | Populus trichocarpa ectomycorrhiza microbial communities from riparian zone in the Pacific Northwest, United States - 17_EM | ecosystem: Host-associated > Plants > Roots > Unclassified | place...
TACCAAAGTCGGTTTGTGCTCTGTTCCTTCCCCTGGGCGGCTCTCTGTTGCCTTAGGGGTCAGTCCACCTTAGCATTTAGCGGTACGAGATTTAAATAGTATGACCACCGCGTCAAACCGTGGTACGGTTTTGTAAGAATCCCTGATTTTCTTTTGCCCTCAATCGCTTAGTTCTCCAAGTGCAATCGAATACCAATGCATTAGGATGATAAACAACTAGAGAATAGGTGCGTGAAGTATGGACGGTGAGAAAGTTGAATCTGATAAGCCTTTAACCCAAAGGTAAGGAAGATATCCAACGAAGACTCTCTTGACTTCCTTGATTTGTGGCCGTGGTGCCATGGAGCTACTTCGCGGATTTGGTCGGGTCCAAGGTTGACCACGCACATGAAGTGCCACTTTCTTGATGTCGACTGTGCCTCTGAAGAGAAATTCGAGACAAACTTGGCGGATAGCTTCGAAGCAACTACCAGCACAAATGAATGTCCCTTGTATCCTTCGCGAGCCCCAACAGTCTTCGCCATCGACGTCCGCCACCACTGTCCTCGAGTCCAAGCTGCCGGCGCCCTCAGAGCTGCTGCAGACGACAGAAGAGACGAGACAAGAGAAGAGGGAACGCGATCCATCGCCCTTGAACTGAACCGTCACGGCCGACGATGCAGCATCGTGCTTCGACGGCCGCTGAGCCTCCGTTGGAGAGGCAATACTCGAATAAGCGCGTAAAGCGGAGTGCTGATATCCCCGAAGATACAGAGAGTGCAGAGAGTACTATACGACGGAAAAATGCAGTCGATGGTCCAGTCAGCGTGTTCGGGGGCGTCCATCCAAATCTAAATCAGTGTTCGAACGAGCGGAGAGCGACATAGTATCCATTCAGAGTACTATATCTCTCTCTACCTCCAGTCCCCCGAGACCTCCCGGCTGACTCCAGCGTCTACTTCTGCTCCGCAGGCACCGTCCATTCGACATCCCACTAACACAACTCCTGTGACATCTGGCTCTCAGGTTCAGCCCGTTGTGACACCCCTCAAGGTGGCCACAAATCCTGATAATGCCCTTTTCATTTCGTCAGGCCGTTGAGGGTGGCTTGATTAATTACGGCGCGCTCCCTCTCAGCCAGCCAAATTACAGGGGCCACTATGGCAGCAGTAGTACCGGAAGCTACCCATGTGGACCTTGATTCCCTAGCTACCTCCCAGCTCGGGTTCCGAGTTCTAACCCCACAGCTCGAACAGGCTGGTTCGGTAAATCCCCCTCCTCATCGCCGGCGCCTGGCCAACAACCATCCCCGGACCAGTCTATCCCACTGTCCCCTACTCTGTCCTTGCGCGTCATTGAACCTCCAACCCCGTCTTCCGCAGCACCTGCACCAGCGGCGGTCACAGTGACCACTGCAGCAGCACGGCATATGCTTAATATCCCGTTGCCTGGTCGATCAAAGATGAAAGCGCAAGAGGAAGTTGTAGCCGAAGGCCAAGGTACACCCCACTGTTATAGTCGTCCGTTTTACTAATCCCAAATTTAGCACTGACAGCCACCATAACACCTTTTCCACCGTTAGTGAAGGATGGACCATCGACTCAGTCCTCACCTCCGAAAGTGCCGTCCGTGACTTTGAGTGAGCCCGCTCCTTCGTCCGCTTCAACGGGATGGTGGGGGTGCATCGGCCTTGGATATGGTGGCATACCGCAGGCGATCGAGGGTAGTGGCAAATAGTCGAGTCATGCTGCACACCAGGAAATCCCTTCAGCCCTGAGCATCGCTTCGCCGCACCCTCAAACGACGACCTCTTCCCCGTCAACCGTCAAGCAAAAGTATAGATCCGGAATATCCCCTCCTGGTGGATCCTGGCTCACGCCATGGGGTTGGTCTGGGAGTAGTGGCCCTACGCTGGGCGAGAAGACCGAAGCAGAGCGTATTAGAGCTGCGCACTTACGAGGCCTGATCCGTCGCCCCTATCGTCACAGCCACCTTCGATAGACGTTGACGAACAGTCCAACGTGGCAAAGCTTGCAAGCAGTGCACCGACAACTGGGTTAGAACTGGAGATTAACCCGATCATGAAGGACATGCAAGAGAACCGCGCAAGCTGGATAAACTTCCTCTCCCTTCGTGCCGCGCACAGGTATCGCGTCGTAACGGAATCAGGGGAGCCGGTCGCGCAAAGAAGTGGGGAAAGTCATGGAAATAGCGGCCGATCCTACCTTTCCACCACCCGAAGAGTTCAAAATAGAGGAAACAGTGAAGGCCCAGAAGGGCAGTCGATGGATGGGTCACTGGAAGCAACCAGAAGACATACTCGGTCCGCCGCCTAGCTCACCAGGGAAGAAGAGCTCTGAATCTCCCACCCCGAATCCCATACCTCCTTTAACAGACTCAGATTCAATCAAAGCCAAGACCGAACTCACCTCCGGGAAGGACAAAGAAAAGCGTGCCTATCCACCAAACGTGCTCCTCCCGGCTTCTGAGGGTATGTTCTACACACCCCCACGCTGTATATTGTCGTATCGCCCTCCGCCTCCTCGAAGCGGCAATGCCACGGTCAAGACACTAAAGAGGGTCGGGGAGTTGGTGGGTCTTGTTAGGGAAAGTAGTGAGTGAGCCAGGCGACATGGGCGCCTTCCTAATCCAGGTACCCGCCCTGTGTCGCCTACGTCACCCGGCTTACCTAACTCTATGCGCTCGACGTTCTCTGGCCCCTCCCGCCCTCACGCCAACTCGGCCAGTCACGCGCGAAATCCAGAGCCACACCCACTCTTTGCGGCCCACCACGCGTGGGCGGGGTCCTCTCCCTCCTTGACGTTGGCGAGCTCTATACGACGGAGCGGATTGTTGTCATTGGGATACACGGAGGGGCGATTATGCGCACATCATTGTTGGGCGACGCGACGGGGACAAGTCCCAAGTTTGCAAGTACGATGAAGAGAGCTATTTAAACGTTCTTGGGAGCGAAGCGGATACGACTGGAGTGCGATACTAAGGGGCATGGAGGAGGGAGAATACTTGTATACCGCTTGAGGGGGAGGGCACGATTGAGAGACGGGTCGAGATGTGCATATCATACCACGAAAGCTGGATGGCGACCTGGTGCTTGCATAATAGGCTCTACCTTGCTTTTTTGTCCATCAAGACCTGGGTTGAGGATTTGCATCAGTATGTTAGCATATTCCTCCCTTCCCACACTAATCTGATCCACCTATCTATGAACAGGGAAGACCTGATTTTCATAGTCACCCACTTCGCAAGGCGCGATCATCTCTATCCAGCTCCTGGACCGGCTAATTCAAACGGGTCACATACACACAGAAAAGAACTGGAATGGTCCAATGCGCGACGGTGATTGTTCTGGACGCCAACTGTTTCCCTCTTCCGCCTGACGCGATGACACAACGAAGGAGCAAGCAGCGAGTATGTTGTTTGGCGCTGTGTGGGATTCATCTCGGCCCATTGAGGTATCTCAGCATGGCTGTGTCGTCAATCCGTATATCCAGTACTTTGAGAGCGTGGCTGCCAGGGAGTTGTTCGAGTTCCAGGTAAGCTAATATGACGTGGTATGTTGGACCCATATAGTAGAGTGCTAATAATATGCCTCCAGGATACTGAAAGCTATGTCAGCAGGACGTATGTTGCTGCTTTAGAGAACATACTGGATGGGCAGTACGCGGGGAACTGGTGTCTCGCCTTCAGGATCAGACATTTTCGTATCCTATTGCTACCCGTCCGTGTCAGAATAGATGCACGATAGTGAGAAGGTGAAGCCCAAGATCGTGGCTTGGTCCAAGAGGGATTGTTTGCAGGCGAGCACCTGCCGGACTACCTGGAAACGCAAATCGTGGTGGGGCAAGACTTGGTATACGCTGGTCGTGATTTCCCTACGCGATCGGGCACGGTGATTGTTCTTCACACCAATTCTGACTTTGGCTGTGTAGCTAGTGCTAGTATAGGGTCCGGAATCAGGGTGAGGCAGAGTATGCGGTTGAATGTACATCTGCATGAGGGACACCCCCGTACGAGCCTTCTCAAATCGGTAGCTGGAGATGCGTTACCCGCCCTCAATTTAATACTACTGTATAGTATAAACTCTGACGAGGGCATACCCGGATGGCACCTTGTTCATTCGTCATTACAGACACAATTGATCCCTCTACCTAAAGTCGTAAAAGGCCGTCGTAGAGACCAAGACAACAGCGAATGATCATTCATCGCTCGCTGCTTACTTGGACTATGCGTATGAAGAATAGAGTCAGTACATTCACAGGTAATCGGTATCCTCAGAAACGGCGTACTTACGTTACGTTCTTGCCACCCCCATGCCTCGCCATTACCAACAGACAAACTCCAGGTGGGAGCAGCGCCGAAGAACTTCCTATATTCCCAATTTTTCGCAGGCGTCAAACGTCCTATATGGGTACCAGGCCCAATTAGGAGCTACCTCTGCGACTGACCTGTGGTCCGGCCTGTACTGTCCTCATTCAGAGGGGAAAGACACCAAAAATGGGAGAATTATCTGCCACCCTAAGTGCGCTGATTGAACCAAAATGATATTTACACGACCCCTCCAGACGATCTAAGGAGGTGAGATGAAAGTGAGCGAAAGTAAATGGGCCCAGAGATCGCTACTATCGTGAGTGGAGCGGAATAGTTACGTATTGTGGAAGCCACCAAACTGGTTGGAACTCATGAAGACTCGAGCCAGTTCTTCTGGGGACTTGAAATTGACCGCAAGAAAGGATACCTCTATATCAGATCCAGAGAACGAAAGTCTCGGGTGGACAATTTGAAATACACGTAAATAATGGGCACTTACTATAGAGCTACACAAGGGAGCTACCCGCTCCTCTTGTTGTCAAGGCTATAATACGGACGCTCAATTCCAGTCCTAGAGGTTGCTAGTCCTCAACAAGATGCGGCCGTGAATGACTAATCAAGCCATTAGATAACTATTTAAATCGTATTATACTCCCCTTGGCGGCTTGTTGGGTTTCCTTGAAGTATCCACGAAAGTAAGAACTACAGGTATCAGTGGAGCATGTACAATATCTCTGAACTGAATAAACATGCAACATTTAGAGTCATGAAGTGGTCTAGCCAAGTTGCTGCAACTGTAGGTGAAGTATTTACGTTTCAAGCAAATAAATTATGGTTGTTTAAAGAAAGACTGTAAACAGCACGGGCCACGCGCACTCTGCTTGCTGTGAATGTTGTTCCATTCCATACATAGCTAGTCTGACCCAAGGAGTAATAGTATCAAGGTATGCCTAGGATATATATTATGACGCTCTCAAAATTTTAGTACACACGCCTCTGCAAAGAGATATTAAGCCATTATATTTTGCCAGTCATTCAAAAGACCAGCATGCCTCAACTCTTCGATAAAGTCCTCTGGCAGTATCAACGAGTTTTCAGAGGATTTATCGGTGACGAACCGGATGCCTATTACTGCTGCAACAAAATTATCCACTACGCGAGGAGTAAGCAACGATGGGGCCTTTCGATGGATCAGGAAGGCATTAACGCGATAGTGCAGACTCACTCACCCGAGTAAGAATTTGGATCCCCGGCTCGTCCGTAATCATTGACCACTTGATTCGGTGTGTGCAAATAAATCTGGCTAGGTTGCAACGCCTTGCTGTACCCATCCTATTACCAGCCTTGGCAAGGATTTTCCTCGCCTCTGTAGATGGCCTCTGGTAAGCTAGCTTAGCAAGCCCTTTGATTTCTGCGTCCAGAAGTGGTAGAAATGGCGTAGGAAGACGAGTAAAGAAATACTGTCGTATTGTTGGCGGTCCACCGTACAAAATAAGCGTGTAAACTCACTGCCAGAAGACAGTTACTCGGTGCTTTGGCCAAGTAATCAACAGCTCCTGGACCACCATTTCGCTGGGATGAGTCCCATAATGATTCCAGTTGGAGTGCTGACTATGAACAGTGACATGAGCAAGAATTGTATACAGGCCTATATACAGGTACTTACTAGCGTGATGTTGTCGCCCTGTTGTTTGTATCCATCGCACATTGCTTCCCACACGGGATGCTTTTTGGCGGTTAAGCCCAATATCATCTCAAATGCATTATAAACAGCCCGCTGTCCAATACTGGCGCCATCGAGCTCATCGGGAAGAGGGCAGCCAAATAGCACTGTGGTTGGCCGCAAGGAGGAAGAGATTTCATAGCTGGTGTATCGGTACGGTTGTATCAAGGAAGTAAAGCTTTCGTCTAGCCTTTCAGCGAAGGAGGCAGATTCCACTGATGCGTCCACGGAGGATGATACATTGCAGAGTTGTGACGATGTCACATTCAGAACTTGGGCAAGGTCGCTGGCAGAGCACCATGGGTATGACGGATTTCAGGTGATAGTTATGAGTAAGGGTATGGGATTGCGTACCTTTGCACAGCAGAGAATGTGGATACAATGTACCTCAGAGCGACAATGCATTTCCTATCGCGCTCTACATGGCGCTACGACGTGCCATGGTCAGTGACTATTGGATATAGGTCCAGTGTACCAACCTCAGTCTGCAGTACGATTTCGTTTTGAATCGTATGAATCACATCATTTAATTGTTGAACTTTCTGCCGGTACGTAGAATCTGAGCAGGGGTCAGCGAATGAATGTGGAGAATATTATATTATTTACCTGCACTGAGAAAGCTTAAAGTATAATGAGGCTGCTCATTTCTGGTCGTTGGGAGGAGGCGGGAGAGCAGATTGGATCGAGGTGGGCTCTCTTTCTTCGGTGATGAATTCTAAGCCAGAAATAGCACCCGTGATTCACGCATTTGGATATCAGCTGCTCACCTCCTCCCGTTCCTCAGCGGCCAATCTTTTCGCGCTAGACTCGGCAGACATGACCTCGGCAGCTAGGGAGTCCGTTTCCACTCTACTACCCAATTGGCCAAAATAGCTGGTGCCCTCTTCCGTCCAGAATTCGTTTGATAGAGCCTTGTACGCCGCTTGTAATTTTTCGAGCCCCCGCCTTCGTTCTTCTATCTCTACAAGGGTAATTAGAACTTCAAATGCTCCTCAAGGGGTTGCCGTTACCATCCATCAGGAGTTCGTGTGTCTTGTGAGCCAATTCTTGCAGCGTACCATTGACCGACTGGTCGGGAATCTGGAGTCCACCGAGGTTGTCGAGGCTACCCAGAACTGTGATAGGTGTATAGAGGGACGTGGTACGTTACTTACTATGTTTCCTCGATCTCAATCCTGAGTCAGTAGTTAGGGAGTGTTTATCTCACGAATTCGGGGGTCCGCACCGTCGTCGCCAAAAGTGTACGAACGCTCCAAGACGTTGCGATTCGGTAAATAGGACCTTGGCAGGGTTTGTTTCTGAATCCATCGTCGCCGTCTGGGTCCAAGGCTGACACGTGCTTGCCAGCCGGCTTTTGCTTGGCCCGTCAACACTGCCAGAGTCTGGCATGCGAATGGGCGGGCTGTAAGAACCATGAGGTTCATCCACACACGCATGTGCGGTATATACCTGAGAACTCACTTGTACCTCCTAGATTGTAGACCAGATCGGTTACATCAGGGGACAATAACGACTACGTGACGGAAGACGAGCTCGTGTTGCATTCCGTAGAGAGGACCCGGGCTGTTGCGCGCGTCAGCCCAACTTGTCGTTCTAGTCTTGAGGCTGGAACTTGCCTGACGGCGTCGATGCGTCGAAGGGTGTCAGGTAGACTTGGGTACATTTGAGGCCCATAGGAGCATTGCGTCCAGGGTGTACTCGGGTGTCACCCCGAGTCATGAAAGGCCTTCTTCTTGTCCTACCCTTGTGGGGGTTGCTCCACGCGTCTACTGCCCACCAGGTTCACACACGATCACCCATAAAGGAGTGGGAATTCATATCAAAGTCGTCGTCGCGCGCCAACCTGATGGAAGGCAATTTGCGAATCATCTCAGGTCCTCCATTTCATCAGGAGTAGTTAGTGTCGGGATGTAACGAGAGGTTGGTTGAGTTGGGTACGCCATTGGAAACGTGAGTGGTGTGGCGAGAAAGTGGGCAGAGGTCCAAAGCAGGAGGGCGGGGCACCTCTGCAGACCAGCCTCACAATTGGTCAGGAATTTCACTCGCTTCACTTCTATTTCCTCCCTGAACCATACAATGTCTCTATACATTTATTTTCCTTCGAAAGGCGTCAACAAACCTTGTCTGACTCTTCTCCTGGGTTGGGATTATCACATGGAATAGGCTACAGTGGCTGGTACGGTGGACAGGTTGAATCTGATACAGACTTTAACCCAAAGGTAAGGAAGACATCCAACGAAGACACTCTTGACTTTCTTGATTCGTGGTCGTGGCTCCATGGAGCTACTTCGCGGATTTGGTCGAGTTCAAAGCTACTGACCACGCACCTGAATTGCCACAGGGAAGTTGGTTGGTACTTGATGACGACTACGCTCCCAAAAAAAATTCGAGACAAACGTGGCGGGCAGCTTCAAAGCAACTGCTAGCCCAAATCAATGTCTCGTATCTTCGCCATCGACGTCCGCCACGTCCGCCCTCGAGTCCAAGCTACCGGCGCCTTTAGAGTCGCTTGAGACAACAGAAGAGACGGGACGACAGAAGAGGAAACGAGATCCATCGGCCTTGAACCAAACCGTCATGGCCGACGATGCAGCGTCGTGCCAAGGTGGCTCGACAGCCGCTGAGCCTCCGTTGGAGGGGCAGTACTCGAACAAGCGTGTAAAGCGGCGTTTTGATGTACAGAGAGTGCAGAGAGTACGAAGAATTCTGTGATGAACCGTGGATGGTTCAGTCAGCGTGGTCGGAGCGTCCATCCAAATCCAAATCAATGTTCGAACGAGTGAAGAGCGACATAGTATCCATCCAGAGTACTACCTCTCTCCACCTCCAGTCCCCCCGAGACCTCCCAGCCGACTCCAGCGTCTACTCCAGCTCCGCAGACACGTCCCTTCGACATCCCACAAACACAACTCATGTGACTTCTGGCTCTGAAGTTGAGCCTGTTATGATACCCCTCAAGGTTGCCACAAATCCTAATAACACCCTTCCATTTCGTCGGGCCATGGAGGGTGGCTTGGTCCAATATGGCGTGCTCCCTCTCATCCAGCCAAGTTACAGGAGCCACTATGTCAGCAGTAGTACCGGAACCTACCCATATAGACCTTGATTCCCCAGCTACCCTCCCAGCTCGAGTTCTGGGTTCTAAACCCCCAGCTCGAGCGGGCTGGTTCGCTAAATCCCCTCCACGTCTCCGGCGCCTAACCAATGACCACTCCCGGACCAGTCTATCCCACTGTCTCCCACTCCGTCCTTGCGCTTCATTGAACCTCCAACTCAGTCTTCCGCAGCACCTGTACCAGCGGGGGCCACAGTGGACACTGCAGCAGCACTGCATATGCTTAATATGCCGTTGCTTGGTCGATCAAAGATGAATGCGCAGGAGGGAGTTGTAGCCAAAGGGCAAGGTACGCCTCTCTGCTATACTCGTCTGTTTGACTAACACCAAATTTAGCACTGACATCCACCATAACAACTTCTTCACTATTAGTCAAGGATGGACCATCGACTCAGTCCTCACCTCCGAAAGCGCCGTTCGTGACTGTGAGCGAGCCTGCTCCCCCGTCTACGGGATGGTGGGGGTGCAGAGGCCTTGGATATGGTCCCGGACCGAAAGCGATCGAGGATAGTGGTGACACGTCGACTCATACTGCACACAAGGAGACCTCTTCAGCCCCGAGCATCCCTTCGCTGCAACCTCAAACGGCGACCTCTTTCTCGTCAAGCGTCAAGCAAAAGTATCTATCAGGAATATCACCTCCTGGTGGATCCTGGCTTACGCCATGGGGGTCTGGGAGCAGTGGATTTACGCTGGGCGAGAAGACTGAGGCTGAGCGTATTAGAGATGCGGTACCTGCGAAACTTGATCCATCGCCCTTGTCGTCAGGGCCATCCTCGATAGACATTGACGAACGGTCCAACGTGGCAAAGCTTGCAAGCAGTGCACCGACAACTGGATTAGGACTGGAGATTAATCCGATCATGAAGGACATGCAAGAGAACCGCACAAGCTGGATAAACTTCCTCTCCCTTCGTGTGGTGCATAGGTATCGCGTCGTAACGGAATCAGGGGAGCCGGTCGCGCAAGACGTGGGGGAAGTCATGGGTGTAACGGCCGATCCTACCTTTCCACCACCTGAAGAGTTCAGTATAGAGGAAACAGTCAAGGCCCAGAAGGGTAGTCGATGGGTGGGTCAACGGAAACAACCAGAAGGCCCACTCGGCCTGCCGCATAGCTCACCAGGGAAGAAGGGCTCTGAATCTCCCATCCCGAACCCAATGCCTCCTTTAACAGATTCGGATTCAATCAAAGCCAAGACCGAACTCACCTCCGGGATGGACAAGGAAAAGTCCACCAAACATGCTCCTCCCGGCTTCTGAGGATATGTTCTGCACACTCCCACGCTGTATATTGCCGTATCGCCCTCCGCCTCCTCGAAGCGGCAATGCCACGCTCAAGACGCTAAAGAAGGTCGGGGAATTGGTTAGTGGGGTCTTGCTGGGGAAAGTAGAGAGTAAGCCAGACGAGGCAGGAACAAACTGAGGGAATGGCAGATCCGACATGGGCGCCTTCCTAATCCAGGTGCCCGCCCTGTGTCGCCTACGTCACCCAGTCCACATAACTCTGTGCGCTCGACCTTCTCTGGCCCCTCCCCCCGTGCTCCAACTCGGCCAGTCACGCGCGAAATCCAGAGTCACACCCACTCTTTTCGGCCCGCCACGCGTGGGCGAGGTCCTCCCCCCCTGATGTCTATACGACGAAGTGGGTCGTTGTCATTGGGATACATGGAGGGGCGATTATGCGCACATCATTGTTGGGCGAGCCGACGGAGACAAGTCCAAAGTTTGTAAGTACGATGAAGAAAGCTATTGAAACGTTCTTGAGAGCCAAGGGGATACGACTGGAGTGCAATACTGAGGGCAGGGAGGGGAGCAGGGAGGGGAGCAGGGAGGGGAGCAAGGAGTAAAATTTACTTGTATATCGCTTGAGGGGGAGGGCACCATTGAGAGACGGGTCGGTAAGTGTGTATCATACCGCGAAAGCTGGATGGAGACCTGACGCTTGCAGAATAGGCTAGCCCACCTTGATTTTAACGAGATCTGGGTTGAGGATTTGCATCAGGACGTTGGCATATTCCCTTTCCACACGAATCTGACCCACCTATCTATGAACAGGGCAGACGTGATTTTCATAGCCACCCACTCACAAGACTCGATCGACTCTACCCAGCTCCTGGACCGGCTAATTCAAAAGGGCTACATACACACAGGAAAGAACTGGGAAATGGTCCAACGCGCGATGGAGATTGTTCTGGACGCCAACTGTTTGGCTCTTCCGCCTGACGCGATAACGCAACGAAGGAGCAAGCAGCGAGCATGTTGTTTGGGCCCATTGACGTATCTCAGCGCGAGCTCGGTCGTCAATCCGTATATCCAGTACTTGGAGAGTGCGGCTGCCAGGGAGTTGGTTGTGATCCAGGTAAGCTAATGTGACTTGGTATGTTGGAACCATATAGTAGTGTGCTAATAATGTACCTCCAGGATACTGAGAGCCAGGTCAGCAGGACGTAGGGAACTGGTGTCTCGCCTTCTGGATCAGACATTTTCGTATCCAATTGCTACCTGTTCGTGTCATAATAGATGCACGATACTGAGGAGGTGACGCCCAAGATCGTGGCTTGGTCCGAGAGGGGCTATTTGCAGGCGCGCACCTGCCGCACGACCTGGGAACGCAAATCGCGGTGGACCAAGACTTGGTATACGCTGTGTCGTGATTTCCTTACGGGATCGGGCACGGAATCAGGATGAGGCAAAGTATGCGTTGAATATACGTCTGCATGAGAGACACCCCCGTACGGGCCTTCTCAAATAGGTAGCTGGAAAGGCATTGCACAGCCTCAATACTTGAGAATAAACTCTGATAAGAGCATACTTGGATGGGACCTTTTTCATCTGTCATTACAGACACAATCGATCTTTTTAACCCAGGGCTGTAAAAGGTTTGTCGTTGAGAGAAAAGTCCTCCAAAACAACTGAGGAGAAAGACACTAAGAATGAGAGAATTATCTGCTACCTATGTGTTACGTTTCGTAGTTCAACTGTAATGAAAGTAACGTCTAATAGCCTGGTCTAAACCTGGGCTCTTCTTTCAGTCCCACGGATATACGAAATCTAGTGCGGACTAGTTACGTATACACGCGTTTGATAGTATAGAGTAAGAGCCTGACACTGGCAGGCAGTGTTGGATGAATAGAGTGAATAGGGCGAAGGGAATCTGAAACTAGACAAATACACAGGGTGTTCTTTAGGTTCTAGACCTCAGATGTAACTCAGAACACAGTATACGAGATGTAATAGAGTGTGTAGTGTGGAAATGGAGCAGTTTGCACGGGTGACAATGATGTCTTTAGCTAGTACCAGCTCTTTATCCTGGACCTATTGTCCCTTGCACTCCATATCTCTTATTAGATAAGATTGCTAGTGGGCTCTTAAGTTGCTATGGATAAGTATGTGTCTGGTAAAAAAGTGACATACAAAAGTCCGCTCAGAGAGCCCCTTATATAGGTGCGCTCTCCGCAGCGGGGTCCGTGTCAACATAGCTACAGCTGCAGAAATCATACCAGATGACCCCTTTATCAATGCATCCGCAGCTATGGAGCCTTGGATGATACATAGGTCTCCCGCGTGAGTCGATTACTTTGTGCACCACCGTGGCAAGCAAAGCAAGTCGGTCCAGCACGCGATACAAGTGAACGATCGGCCTAAGAACAAACAGTAACGCATTACCCTACCGAAGGGTAATACCTAAGAATCACGGACGGCCAGTCCCAGTTCCCGACACGCATCCCGTTCCTCCGCTGACTCGCGCGTTCGTCAAATCATAGCCCTCCGCCAGTACCCGTTCCATAACACTAAGTGCACCGATTGAACCGACACGACATTTACACGACCCTCCAGGAGGTGAGACGGCTAGACTGAAAGTGAGCAAAAATAGATGAGCCCAGAGATCGCTACTATCGTGAGCAGAGCGGAATAGCTACGTATTGTAGGCCAGTTTTTCTGGGTACTTGAAATTGAACCCAAGAAAAAACCTCTCTTTTTCAGATCCAGAGAACGAACGTTTTGGGAGGACAATTCGAAGCACACGTGGATAATGGGCACTTACTATAGAGCCACACAAGGGAGCTATCCGCTTCTTTTGTTGTCAAGGTTATAATACCGACGATTCCAGTACGTCCTAGAGGTCGCGATTACTCAACAAGAGGTGGCCATAATTGACTAAGCCCTAGATAACTCTTTAACTCGTATTATACTCACCTTGGTGGCGTGTTGGGTTTCCTTGGAGTATCCACGAAAGTTGGGGCTACAGGCATCAATGGAGCATGTACAATATCTCTGAAATGAATGAATATGGGGCATTTGGGGTCATCAAATGGTCTAGCCAAGTTGCTGCAAGCGTAGGTGAAGTATTTACGTTTCAAGTGAATAAACTATGGTTTTTGAAAGAAATACTGGACACAGCACGGGCCACGCGCACTCTGCTTGCCGTGAATCTTGTTTCATTCCATACATCACTAGTCTGACCCAAGGAGTAATAGTATCAAGGTATGCCTAGGATATATATTATGACGCTCTCAAAAGTTTAGTACACACGCCTCTGCAAAGACATATTAAACCATTATATTTTACCAGTCATTCTAAAAGACCAGCATGCCTCAATTCTACGATACAGTCCCCTGGCAGTATCAACGAAATTTCAGAGGGATTATTGATGAGGTTCCATACTGCTCCGGCAAAATTATCCACTAAGCGAGGAATAAGCAACGATGGGGCCTTTAGATGGGTCAGTAAAGTATTAATGGGATAGTACAGACTCACTCACCCGAGTAAGAATTTGAATCCCATCTGGCTGGGCTTGAACTGGTGACCACCCAGTTCGGTGTGTGCTGATAAATCTGGCTAGGTTGCAACGCCTTGCTGTACCCATCCTATTACCAGCCTTGGCAAGGATTTTCATCGCCTCTGTAAATTGTTGCGGGTAATCTAGCTTAGCAAGCACTTTGATTTCTGCGTCCAGAAGTGGTAGAAATGGCGTAGGAAGACGAGTAAAGAAATACTATCGTATTGTTGGCGGTTCACCGTACAAAATGAGCGTGTAAACTCACTGCCAGAAGACAGTTACTCGGTGCTTTGGCCAAGTAATCAACAGCTCCTGGTCCACCATTTCGCTGAGATGAGTCCCATAATGATTCCAGTTGGAGTGCTGACTATGAACGGTGACATGAGCAAGAATTGTATACAGGTCCATATACTGGTACTTACTAGCTTGATGTCGTCGCCTTGTTGTTTATGCCCATCGCACATTGCTTTCCATACGGGATACTTTTTGGCAGTTGAGCTCAATATCATCTCAAATGCATTGGAAACGGCGCGCTGTCCAATACTGGCGCCATCAAGCTCATCGGGAAGAGGGCAGCCAAATATCATTGTGGTTGGCCGCAAGGAGGAAGAGATTTCATAGCTCGTGTATCGGTATGGTTCTATCAAGAAAGCAAAACTTTCATCTAGCCTTTCAGCGAAGGAGGCAGATTCTATCGATGTGTCCACGGAGGATGATACATTGCAGAGTTGTGACGATGTCACATTCAGAACTTGGGCAAGGTCACTGACAGAGCGCCGTGAGTATGACAGTTTCAAGTGGTAGTTGTGAGTAAGGGTGTGAGATTGCGTACCTTTGCACCGCAGAGAATGTGGATACAATGTACTTAAGTGCGACAATGCACTTCCTATCGTGCTCTACATAGCGCTACGACATGCTATGGTCAGTAACTATTGGGTATAGATTCGGTGTACCAACCTCAGTCTGCGGTACGATTTCATTTTGAATCGTATATTTCTCGTCATTTAATTGTTGAACTTTTTGCCGGTACGCAGAATCTGGGCGTGGTCAGCCAATGAATGTGGGGATTATTATATTATTTACCTGCACTGAGAAAGCTTGGAGTATCATGAGGCTGCTCCTTTCTGGTCGTTAGGAGACGAGAGAATACATTAGATTGAGGTTGGCGTTCTTTCCTCGCCGATGAATTCTAGGCCAGAAATAGCACCCGTGATCCACGCGTTCCTATATAGCTGCTCACCTCCTCCCGTCTCTCAACGGCCAACCTTTCGGCGCTGGACTTGGCAGTTGCGACCTCGGCGGCTAGGGAGTGGGTCCGCCGAAACGACGGTTCCACTATACTACCCCATTGGCCAAAATAGTCGGTGCCCTCTTCTGTCCAGAATTCGTTTGATAGAGCCTTGTACGCCGCTTGTAATTTTTCGAGTCCCCGCCTTCGTTCATCTATCTCTACAAGGGTAATTAGAACACCAAAGATACCTCAAGGGGTTGCTGCTACCATCCACGAGGAGTTCGTGTGTCTTGTGGGCCAATTCTTGCAGCTTACCATTGACCGGCTGGTCGGGAATCTGGAGTCCACTGAGGTTGTCGAGGCTACCCGGAACTATGATAGGTGTATAGAGGGACGTGATATGTTACTTACTATGTTTCCTCGATCTCAATCCTAAGCCAGTAGTTAGGGAGTGTTTATCTCACAAACTCGGGGGCCCGCACCGTCGTCGCCAAAAGTGTACGAACGCTCCAAGACGTTGCGATTCGGTAAATAGGATCTTGGCAGGGTTTGCTTCTGAATCCATCGTTGCCGTCTGGGTCCAAGACTGACACGTGCTTGCCAGCCATCTTTTGCATGGTCCGTCATTCCTGCCAGAGCCTGGCATGCGAATGAGCAGGCTGTAAGAACCGTGGGGTACGTTCACCCCTGCACGCATATGTGGTATGTACACGAGAACTCACTGGTACCTCCTAGATAGTAGACCAGGTTGGTTATATCAGGGGACAACAACGACTACGTGACGGAAGACGAGCTCGTGTTGCATTCCATGAAGAGGACCTAGGCTGTTGCGCGCGTCAGCCCAACTTGTCGTTCTGGTGGTGAGGCTGGAGCTTGCCCGACGGCGTCGATGTGTCGAAGGGTATCAGGTAGACTTGGGTACATTTGAGGCCCATAGGAGCATCGCGTACAGGGTCTATTCGGGTGTCACCTCGCGTCATAAAAGCCTTCTTCTTGTCCTACCCTTGTGGGGGTTGCTCCGCGCGTCTACTGCCCGCCAGGTTCACACAAGATCACCCGTAAAGGAGTGGTAATTCACATCAAAGGCGTTGTCGCGCGCCAACCTGACGGAAAGCAATTTGTGAATTATTTAATCACCCATCCCATCGGGAGTAGGTAATGTCGGGGTGTAACGAGAGGCTGGTCAGATTGGGTGCACCATCGGAAACGTCAATGGGGCGAGAAAGTGGACAGAGGTCCAAAGCGCGCGCGGGGGTGGAGCAGCCCTACAGACCAGCCTCACAATTGGTCAAGAATTTCATTCGTTTCATTCCTATTTCCTCCCGGCCTATACAGTGTCTCTATACATTTATTATTCTTCCAAAGGCGTCAATAAACATTGCCCACGTGGACTCGTGACTCTTCCTCTGGGTTGGTATTACCACATAAAATACAGTAGTCTATGGCGTTGCCCTTGTTGAGTAAGGTGACTCATTACACGTGTTAGTTGTTTGGTTCCTGTTCTGTATATATTGTATATACTCCACGGTTTTATCCCCTGCATGTTCTCTCCCTCGGTTGGTCGTGCTCATTCAACAGCCCTTTGTAACCCATCAAGTCACTGCTCCTCAGTACGGAATGAAACTTATACCAAAGCCGGTTTGTGCTCTGTTCCTTCCTTTGGGCGGCTCTCTGTTGCCTTAGCGGTCAGTCCACCTTAGCATTTAGCGGTGCGAGATTTGCCACCGCGTCAAACCGTGGTACGCTTTTGTAAGAATCCCTGGTTTTCTTTTGCCCTTAATCGCTTAGTTCTCCGAGTGCAATCGAATACCAATGTATTAGGATGATAAACAACCAGAGAATAGGTGCGCAAAGTATGGACGGTGTGGCGCCCAGGACCCGACAGACCGGACTGGGCATGGATAGCAAACGAACTGGTATTCCAGAGCGCTCAACAAAAACCCGAAGTCACACGAAACACACTAAAGGAATGGATATACCAGACATGGCCG